>Ga0209344_10000071_pt1 | contig 210656 bp, 193 predicted proteins | sample Cruoilmetagenom6_FD_187293 | JGI IMG/M metagenome (GOLD analysis project Ga0209344, IMG submission 187293) | Oil polluted marine microbial communities from Coal Oil Point, Santa Barbara, California, USA - Santa Barbara Oil Seep Sample 6 (SPAdes)... | ecosystem: Environmental > Aquatic >...
AAGATTTAAATCTTTCAGAACCAAAACTGGTAGAAGCATTTTTTATAATCAACGAAAACGGAAATTTAACTGGCATGAAAGTGAGAAATTCAGAAGTAATCGTTCAGGCAGAAACCTTAAGAGTGCTTAGAAAAATGCCTGTAATGAAACCTGCTACTAACAATGGTAAAAGTGTTTCTGTATTATGTTCTATCATAGTAAAATATGGAAAGAATGTAGAAGTTGATGTTGTTTATATTCCTGAAAGACCCGATTAAACTTTGATACTAACTAAAAAAGCCAGTAGTCAACAACGTGTATAGTTCATTGCTCGGAAATTCCTAATCGGAATTTCTGTCGCTTCTGAACAATGGGTTTCTGTTTATTTGCTAAATTAGGTGCTTAACCACGCAACGAAATCATACACAAGACCGTTGGCAATAATTATGAAAAAAAGAACTGCATCCATAATCATTCTGTTCCTTACTGTGTCCATCCACCTCTTTGGGCAACCCAATAAGGAAAGCATTAAAAATGGGATGTCATTCATTGTCAATAAGTTCAATAAACATGACCTTGTTGCAATAGGCGAAACTCACGATAAAAGGGAAGTAACAGATTTCTATATTAGTTTAATAAGTAATAGTGAATTCCGTAAAAAAGTTGATTTCATTGTTATTGAAATGGGTAATCATTTATATCAAAATACCCTTGACAACTATATCTCTGGTGAAGAAATTGATAAAAAAGACCTCTATAAATTGTGGCGTGACCATACCAGCTGCATGCTTAATGGAAGTGATAATACAAGTATGATTCGACTATTAAAAGCTATTAGAGATATAAACAAAACTTCTGAATATAGAATTAAGGTTATAGCCGCTGACCCTAACATTGATTGGAAAAAAATAAAATGTGTAGAAAATTTTTATAAATTTTTAGGACAAAGAGATGAGTATTATGCCGAAGTGGTTAGGAAATATATTGTGGCTAAAGAGAAAAAAGGACTTCTGATTATGGGGAATTCACATTTCAATTTTCAAAGGACCAAATATATGTTAGAAAATAACCTTAACAATCCTATAACTTCAATAATTGGTTCCTCAAAAACAAAATTATTTCTATTGAATATTATGTCGTCGTCGTCTTTTCCTTATGATAAGCTAAATGGAATAGAAAAAGGGAGTATTATTTTGACAAGTGATTCTTGGTTAGGAGAACTAAAAATTAGCTCTCCATTCATTAAAAATAAAACTTTAGAATCTCAAACTAATGGAATTATCTTTTTGGGGAAGAAGAATGATTTAACTTCTGAAATGACAACGGATTTTAATGATGCTCAATATATAAAGGAACTTGAAAGAAGAAATAATTTATCTAAATGCAATTGATTAACAGAATACAAATAACTATTGCCAACAAAGTACTGTGGTAAAAAACAAGTGAAATTGTATTAATTTTTCACTAAAGTACTTCTATAAGCATCATCATATATTAAACCTGGTTTTGCAATTGCAAAGGCTTGTTTTAATAGTTTATTACAAACAGCAATTAATGCTAGTTTTTTGCTTTTTCCTTTGGCGACTAATCGCTCATAAATTTCTCTACATGCTTTGTTATATTTACAAGCATTAAAACTGCACATAAATAATAAATTTCGCAGTTTTTGATTTCCCATTTTGCTTATTCGGGGTCGTCCTTTTACACTACTTCCACTTTGTCTAATTACTGGTGTTAATCCTGCGTAACTACATAATTCGCTTGCACTTGTAAAACGATCAAAACCTCCTGTAAAAACTACTAACATAATTGCTGTTTTTGAGCCAATACCTGGAATGGTTCTTAATCGTGTTAACAGATCTTGATGTTTCAACTTTACTAAAATTAACAACTTATCTTCTAAATCTTTAATCTCTTTTTCTAGTTGTTTTAAACTGCGCTTTAAAGACCTTACAACCTCTTTACTTGGGTTGCCTAAAACGGATCTTGTTTTTTAACATCGTGCTCTGTTTTCCATACACAGAAAGGAGTCTAACCATTTGCAGACATTCTATTTCATCTTTAGAGTTGCCTTGCCATAGTTTTAATTCTACTTGCTTTGCATATTCACAAATAAGATTTGAATCGCTTTTATCTGTCTTTACTTTAGATAACTTCATCTGGATAAAACGTTTTACTGATAATGGATTTTCTACTGATACTTTTAAACCAAATTCAAGTAAATGATAAGCCAATTGATAATGATAATAGCTTGTGGCTTCCATAACACAATGACTAGAATTATCTAGCAGTTTTATAAACTTCTTAAAGCCAGATTCATTGTTTTTAAATTGGTAATAGTTACCATCTGAATCTGTTACATCAAATACTAACGCACTAATGTCTATTCCAAAATATTTAATATCTTTATTCATAAGAAAATGTTTTAACCAAAGGACAAGCTACGCGAGTTTCAACGACATTTCGACAAGCTCAATGCATCGCTTAAAAGCGAGGTCTAGGTCTCACAGAACTGAACGAAGTTTAAGTAGTAAAAGAGCGTGGGTTATCAATGTTGTCGTAGTCTTAAAGCTTCTGCGTGTATAATAACCTTATTCCTCTCTTTTGTCTTTTCTGTTTATTTATCTAATTTAATAGATTGTAAACTTAAGACGTGTATAATTCATTGCTTTGGTCGTTGCTTATTTGGAAAATTCCTTCGGAATTTTCTCGCGTTCGTTTTAGTTTATTAAATTAGTTGCTTAAACACACAACGAAATAATACACGAACGCGTTACCTGTAATAAAACCTTCTAAAGAAATTTCATGAAGATAAGTACTATAATATATTTTTTGTTGATAATTTTTTCATGCTCGAAAAAGGAAAATCATGAAGCTTCAATAGTTTATAATATCAAGTCAAATTATAATGATAGTTTAAGTTTAGATGTGAATTTTGCATATAAAAGTGATAACAAAGGAATACTCCTATTAAGATACGAGAACAGTTCTTGGGGAGATAATGATATATTTAATTGTATTAAAGATTTTAAAGTCAGTCCAACACCAATGAGCGTTGAATTTAATCGAGATCGTAGTCTCATTACTATTAAAACAAAACCTAACCTGAAGAACACTATCAAATACTCAATTGTTCAAGATTTTAAAGCCCCTCTTTTAAATAAGTACCGATATAGACCAATTCTGAATAAGGAATATTTTCATATTCTTGGAATGCGACTATTCATGATTCCTGAAGGAATATTTGAAAAAGAATCCAGGAAAGAAAAGATTACAATCACTTGGGGAGCTATTCCAAATAATGGTCTATTTCATAGCAGTTTTGGAGTTGATAAAAAACAGGATCTTGAGGTAACAAAAGAAGAACTTAATGCGTCTTTTTTCGCAGGTGGAGATTTTAGAAGATATATGTTTGACTATAAAGGAGATTCTGTATACTTTGTAACTCGTGGTGATTGGAAAAATTTTGATGATGAAGATATTTTCAATATTTTAAAGGAGACTATTTCTTTTCAAAACGATTTTTGGAATGACCCTAGAAAAGGAATTTATTCAGTCTCACTACTTCCTACTTTTGAACCTTGGACGTCAACATCCAAAGCCTACTCTGTTGGTGGAAGTGGTCTACCTAATTCCTTTATTTCTTTTGCTTCAAACAATGATGGAGCTACACTAAAAAGAATCACTTGGCTGTACAATCATGAATTACTTCATAAATGGATTTCTAGGACAATTAAAAATGAAAATGAAGTAGAGCAGTATTGGTTTAGTGAAGGGTTTACAGATTATTATGCTTATAAACTGATGCTTAAAAATGAAAAATTGAATGTCAAAGAATTTATAGAAACAATTAACAAAGAAGTGATTATCCCTCATTATAATGATTCAATTAACGCTATACCAAATTCAGAACTGACTTTTCAAAAATATTGGTCAAATTATACTTTATATCAAAAATTACCCTATAGACGTGGACTTTTGTACGCTTTCTTGATAGATAATCAAATTAAAGAACAAAGTCAATCTTCTAGGAGTTTAGATAATCTAATGCAAGATTTATTAGATATGTCTTTGAAAGACGAAAATTTGCGATTAAACAATGTTATATTTAAACAATTATTATCTAGATATTTAAATAGTCAAGCACTAGTAGAATTTGAAAACTGCATAATAAATGGGCAATTAATTGATTTCACTGGTAAATTACCAGAAGGATTGTCTTTGGATATGCGGAATAATATTCCATTGTTTAAGATTGAATCCGCAATTGATACAACTCAATTAGAAAATAATCTTAAACTTTAATGAATTACAAACTTAAGACGTATATAATTAACTGCTTTTACAAGTGCTTGTTTGGAAAATTCCTTCGGGATTTCCTCGTGTTCATGTTTATTTACTAAATTAGGTGCTTAAATTCGCAACGAAATCTTTATCTTTTTTTAAGACAACTATAAGCAAGCCTATTTAAAATACTTTCATGGAGTTAATACTGCCCTCCAAACCTGTTTTCATAATTTCTTCTACACACAAAGGATTAATATTATTTATCTAAATCTTGATAAATAAATTTTAAGCCATGGTATATACTTAATATTGGTACTGTCCAATGATCTTCTTCTTCAAAGTATTCTATTTTTAAGTTTGGAGAAAGAATATTTTCATTTTGTAATTTTGCAAAAAATAAATCTTGACTCTTTCTAGTTAGTCCAAATTTTTTCCAGGCTTCATAATTATACGCTGATGATATATAGAGTTTTTTACTTTTCAAACTCTCAATATTTGCATTATCAATATCATTTAAAATAATTTGGTTGTCCCACCAAAAACTTGGATCTATAGCGATATAACTATTAAAAGATGAATTATTAGAAAGGTATGAGGCGCCTGCCAACAATCCTGCATAAGAGTGACCAACTAAAGTTTTATTAGAGTTTGTTCTATATTTTTTATCAATTTCTGGTAGGAACTCTTTTTCAAGGAACTCTAAAAAGAAGGCGCTTCCTCCACTTGTTTTTTGATATTGAGGTTTTTCTTCACCAGTTAAAAAAATTATAGAATTGGTAGGCGTAAAATCTCTAACTCTTTTATCATTATTTTCATTGACTATAGCAACTATAATCATTTCTGGAATTTGTCTTTCCCTCATCTTGTCTATCATTCCATAAACAACTGGAAAATTACTATTTCCATCTAAAAGCACCAAAACGGGATAAGTATTAGTATTTTCGTTATAAGATTTTGGCAAACCAACAATGTAAGATCTTTCTTCATTTAAAATTTTTGATTCCATTTTAAATTTAGTTCCTATTACTATATTACCAACTTTCTGTCCAAAACATTGATTCTGATAACAAAGTAATACAGCTACTAAAATTAAATATACTCTCATTTTTACTTTCATTCTTTTTTATTTTATTTATAATAATATTGTTTAGCATAAGGACAAGACTTTTTTTTAAATGTCACATCTATCTATTAATATTTTGATTAAGAGCCGTTTTTCTTAATCAATTCTACTTGAATATTGATAGTAAGAATAAATTCAATTGACTTATAAAAATTAACTAGCTACAGCATCGTGTATAATTAATTACTTCTGAATTTCCTCATCAGAAATCCCTCGGAATTAATTAACTTGTGTCTTCATCAGAAAATCATAGCTGATTTCCAGCAACATAACCATACACAAACACGTTAGGCACAAGCACTCACGAAAACCTGAAAACCGATACAAATAAAAAAATAATTTAAAAAGTGTAATAAAAACACATTTTACTAATCTAAAGAGTAAATCATAAAAATATTTACAATGAGAAAATTAGCAATTTTATTAATTATCTTTTTTTATCAAACTACAATCTATTCTCAATCTGAAAAATATTCTTTCAAAATTGAAATTAAAGGAAAAGGGAAACCGATAATTCTAATTCCTGGATTAGCTTCTTCTGGCAAAGTGTGGGAGCAGACTACAGATACATTAGAGAAAAAGTATGAGTGCCATATTATGACTTTAGCAGGATTTGCAAATCAAAAAGCAATTTCACTTGAGAAAGGGTATTTACCAATTATTAAAAAAGAAATCATAAAATATATCCAAAATGAACTTAATGAAAAGCCAATATTAATTGGACATAGTTTAGGTGGATTTTTATCACTTTCAATTGCCAGTTCTCAACCTACTTTATTAGAAAAAATAATTATTGTTGATTCATATCCTTTTTATTCTTTAATATTCAACCCAAATGCAACTGTAGAAAATGTAATTCCACAAGCAAAAATGACTAAAGAAATGGTGATTTCAACTTCTGATAGTCTATTTTCCCAACAGCAAAAAGTTACTATGTCTACTATGATTTCTGATTCTAAAAATATTAATATAGCAACAGAATGGTCTTTGCAATCCGACAGAAAAACTATCGCTCAAGCAATGTATGAGATTATGACAACGGATTTAAGAAGCGATATAGAAAAAATAAAAATACCTATCCTTGTATTTGGGAGTTGGTATGGAGCAAAAGATTACGGAGTAACTAAAGAAATGGTACAGAAAAATTATGAGAATCAATTTTCGAAAGTAGAAAATTGTAAAATAGAAGTTGCAAAAACAGCAAAACACTTTGTAATGTGGGATGAACCTAAATGGTTTATAAATTTAGTTGAGTCGTTTTTAAATTATGAGAAATAAAAAACAATATTTTCAAGAAGTCTACGAACAATTAAAGGATAAAACCTATAGACTTTGTTTAGGCTTTATGGGAAATAAATCAGATGCTGATGATTTATATCAAGAAGTATTTATTAAAATATGGCAAAATTTAGAAAATTTCAGAAATGAAAGTAATATAAATACTTGGGTATATAAAATCACAACTAACACTGCATTATTTACACTTAATAAAAAAAGGAAATTAAACAACAGGAATTTTAAAGATATAGAACAAGTAACTGAAATAAAAAGTTTTGATAATTTGGAAAATGAGCAAAAAACTAAAACCCTCTATAAAGCAATATCAACACTAAAAGAAATAGATAGAATTATAATTGGGTTGCTTTTAGAAGAGTGTACTTATGCCCAAATATCAAATATTACTGGAATAAGTATTTCAAATGTTGGTGTTCGAATTAATAGAATCAAAAAATCTCTTAACAAAAAACTTAAATAAGTATGGAACAAGAAATAAGAAATTGGCAAAACCTCTGGAAAGTAGAGAAATCAACACCAATAAATTTAAACGAATTATTAAAAAATATAAATAAAATTGAAAAGAAAGGAAAAATAGAACGAATTTTATTAATTATTCTTATTCCTTTAACAATCATTTTATTGACAATTATACTTCCTGTTTTTACTAATATTCATAATTTAATATCGATTACTCTAATTAGTATTAGTATGCTAATGATCTTAATTCAAGCTTACAAAAGTAAATTTAGTTCAACCAACGAAAAAATGCTGAATAACCAGAAATATGCTGAATCTATTATTTCGAAGCTAAAAAATAGAATGTTAACTACTTCAAGATATATGTGGATTTATGCTTTTCTATTAATTTCTGGTTTAAACTTTGGCTATATTGATATTTTAGAAAAGTTTAATATGACATTACTATCACGAATTATTGGTCATATAATATTATCAAGTGTAATGTTACTTCTTATGTATTATTTAATAGAAAAAAGGAAAAAAGAAAACAACAAGGAAATATTACCATTAATTGAGTTTATTGAGAGCTTATAACAAATAATTGCCAGTGCCTAACACCGTATAAAATTAATTGCTACATTAGTGCATAAATAAAAGTCGTTGTAATTTTGTTACGTCTGATTTTTCTGCGAAAAATCCTCGCACACAAAGAGTGAACTTTGTAAACTCAATTCTATTGCACCCATAACGGTTAATGAGTGGATTAAAAAATACAATCGTAAAGACTTAATGAACACCAGAATAAAAGTTGAAACGAAAGACTAAATATCTAGAATCAAAGCACTTCAAAAAGAGATTGAACAGCTTAAAAAACTACTGTATAAAAAGGATTTAGATACTCTAGTATTAGATTCTTATCTCGAAGTAGCTGCTGAAGATCTAGGCTATAAATCTGTTGCTGAACTAAAAAAAAAGTTAAGTATAAAGCCTTAATCAAAGCCAAAGAAAAATCAAAGGGATTTACTTCTTTAACCACTATAACTCATTGTTTTGGACTTAAACGTGATGTGTATTACAAATACAAATCTAGAGCTGATAAGCGTTTAAAACTTGAACAATCGATTATAAAAATAGTTAGTGAAAAACGTAAATCCCTTCCTAGAGAAGGCGTGCGTAAACTCAAAAAATCATTAGATAGCGAGTTTTCTAAAGCAAACCTTTGATAACGTAGAACACGCTAAGAGAGCTGCAAAAAATGCAATTAATTTATACAACGAAATAAGATTACACTTATCTTTAGACTATAAAACACCCAATATGGTACACAAATTATCAGCGTAAATTCAATTTTAACCTGTAGCCATATTTCAGGACAAGGCATTTACAAACAATGAAAAATTAGGAATGACATTCGACAAAATAGAATATATAACTATAGAAAACCAAACAACTGAATTCCCAAAGCATTTTCACGAAACATTTTGTTTCTCTCTCATTTATAAAGGTATCAATCAAATTGATTTTGAAAATCAAAGTGTTTTTAGTGAAGCAGGATCTATATCCATTGTTAATCCTTTCGAAATACATTCTAATCCAATAATAGATAGTAACTCTCACATAAAATTCGATACCATCTATGTACCAATGGATGTGATGAAACATTTAACAAAAGGAAAAAACATAAAGTTTACAGAACGAACAATAACAAATAAATAGAGTAACCCAATTATTCTTGAAACTAAAAAGTGCCTTAGACACAAAAGATCATAAAACCATTGAAATTCAATTATATCAATTCATACATACTTTAAAATTCTGTTCAAAAGAAAAAGAACAAGAATATTTAGGATTAAATTTCGATAATTTCAACCAAATTAATGAATTTATCGAAAATCATATCTATGATAAGTTTTGCTTAAATGAATTATCAAAAATAGTACACATCAATAAATTTGGATTTAGTAAAAAATTCAAAGTAACTACAGGTATGACACCAATGAATTACATTTTAATGAGGAAAGTATTTTCAAGTAAAAAGTGTATTAATTTTAATTCTGAACTTACTAAAATGGCATATCAATATAACTTTACAGATCTGGCACATTATTCCAAGACTTTTAAGCGGTTTATTGGCATTTCACCAAAAAAGTATAAGGAAAGTATTATTAAGAAAATACAATAACCAAGATTATACAAGTGGCTACCATATAATAAAATTAAATTTGTCGAAAATTAATATTTAGATGAATAAAGTAACCATAAACAAATCTTCTAGACATAAAACAATATTATTTAGTCTATCATTAATTGTACTTTTCTGTTCTTGTGGGAATAACAAAAACACTGTATCTGTTGGTGAAACTCCTCAAGAATTTAGCATTGTCAAAACAGACTCTGCAGTCTATAAAGTAAAGTTGATAAAAGACAAATTCTACTCATTTATAATCAATCAAAAAGGAATAGATGTAGTGGTCTATTTAATAAATAGTAAAAACGAAATTGTAAAAGAAAAAGATAGTCCAAATGGCAGTGATGGACCAGAGCAATTTTATTTTTACTGCGAAAAACCTGATGAATATCAACTTCAAATTAAACCGCTTGATGAAAATGAAAATCCTACAAAAGGAAAATATTCTATAGCGATTTCAGAAGTTTCTACAGAAACCAAAATTGTCTTGGATAAACCAAAATGCTTAGAGGACTTTCAAACTTTCAAGGGAATTTTTGAAAAAGGAAATTCAGGGTTATATAGATATTACACCAAACAAGAAGTTGACAGTGTGTTTTCAATCAACTTGAATAAAATAAATGATAAAACAACATATCTAGAATTTTATAATTTGATTTGGAATGTAGTAGACTATACAGGAAGTTGTCATAATAACTTAAGGTTTCCCGAATACTTAAAAACACTCCTGTTTAGAAAGAATATTTTTTTCCCAATACCTTTAAAATATATTGAAGGAAAACTTTATTCAAATATTAATTCTGATGACATTCCTGTTGGAGCAGAAATAATAAGTGTAAATGGAATAAAAGCAACTGAATTTGCAAATCGAATTTCTAAGTATAGAAGTACCGATGGTGTAAATCAAACATCTAAATATAATTTCATTCAAACCAATTGGACCCCTTTTTATATTTACAATGCCTACGGTGAAAAAGAGGAATTTAGTATAAAATATAAATACAACGATGAAACAACGTCTGTAATTGCTAAAAGTGTTAACTATAATACCTACAAAGACAATTATAGCCAAAGATACTCAAGAGCATATGATGAAGAAATAAATGGTGCTTATCAATATCAATATATTGACAGTTTAGAGGTTGGCGTATTATCAATAAAGTCTTTTAATTTAGGAGAAAAAGGAAATGAAACTTATAATAAGTATGATTCTTTTTTGGACTCTGTTTTTATTTCCTTAAAAAACAAGAAGAAATTAATTGTTGATATACGGGGAAATGGTGGTGGAAGTGCTGACGCTTTAATGCTACTTACCAGTTATTTAAGTAATAAAAATGTGAAAGAGAATTTACAAGCATATACTTTGTTTAATAAAATACCTTATCCTGAGTTTTACAAAGGTTCGATACAAAATACCGAAGAATTTTTATTTAATTATGTTAATGAATTTAGGAATGGTAAATATTATCAAAATAATAAATTCAATCCTGATTGGAAACCAGACAAAAATAGTTACCAAGGCGACTTTATTTTATTAATTGACCCTTTTGTTGCCTCTGCAGCTTCTCATTTTGCAGCACATATTAAAAGTGATAGAAGAGCTACTGTTATTGGTGAAGAAACTGGTGGAGGTTATTACGGTCACACAGGTCATTTTCCTGTAAGGTATGAATTAGCAAATTCAAAACTTGATTTAAGTTTTTCGATTGTAAATTTAGAACAAGATGTAGTTAAATTGCCGGATCAGAAATTTGGTGATGGTGTTATGCCTGATATTAAAATAGTCCAAAGTCATAAAGATTTTCTTGAAAACAAAGACACACAATTACATTTTGCAATTGATTATATAAATAAATATTAAATTCAAAGCAACTATTAACAGCGTAGAAGTAAATTGCTGTCACTAACTTATTTGTGATTTTTATAAAAAATAATATTTAATTGTATTTCTGAAATTAAGCACTTAAAATAGATAGCTAATATTACACTAAAGATTATTACTGATAGATTAGAAAATGGGAGGAAAAATAAAACAGATTATTCATGCGAAATAATTCAAAAATAGAAATACGACATACATCAATTACTGATGATATTCATATTATTAAAAAGTTATGGTTTGACTATCTAGTTTGGGTAAATGAAGAAATGCAATCTCTATGTGGTCTTAATCCACATATTCCTGTTGAAACTCTAAAAAAGGACATTGATTCGATAGACAAGTTTCAACCACCACAGGGAATACTATTAACAGCTATTTATGAAAATAAAATATGTGGAGTAGGAAGTTTTAAAAAAATCAATACTGAAATCTGTGAAATTAAAAGAATGTATATTGATCCAAAATTCAGACGTTTAGGGGCTGGACGAGCCATACTTAAAGCTCTGCTAATAGAAGCTAGAAACATGAATTATAATAGAGTTCGATTAGATAGTCCTAAATTCATGAATTCTGCTCATTCGCTTTATAGAAGCATTGGATTTCAGAATATTGAAGCTTATACAGAAATGGAAAATCCGGAAAAGTTTAAAGATTATCTGTTATTTATGGAATTAGATTTAAGACAAGCTTTATGAAATAAAAGGGTTTACTAACTATAATCGTACTTTTATTTCAAAATTTATGGAACAACCATCAATAACATTTGATGGAATAACAACATTACTTAACACCGTATAAAATTAATTGCTGGCTTTTACCAACTTGAGAAAGTTCTCACTAGTTTACTTGGGCAGTTATTATTTACTAACTTTACTGTAGAACCTAAGCAACGAAATCTTACACAAACACGTTAAGTCACAATCTGACCCGTCCTGAATAAAGGCTACATAATTTTAAACATTATGTACAAAAATGACAAAGTAATTAGACGTTACAGCGAACCTTTCAAATTAAAAATTTTAGCCGAACTTACTATCGGTAAACACACAAAGAGCGAACTTTGTAAACTCTATTCTATTGCACCAACAACGGTTAATCAGTGGATTAAAAAATACAATCGTAAAGACTTAATGAACACCAGAATAAAAGTGGAGACGAAATATCTAGAATTAAAGCACTTCAAAAAGAAATTGAACAGCTTAAAAAACTGCTGCAAAAAATGCAATTAGTTTATACAACGAAATAAGATTACACTTATCTTTAGACTATAAAACACCAAATATGGCACACAAATTATCAGCGTAAATTCAATTTTAACCTGTAGCCGTATTTCAGGACAAGGCATTAAAAAAATGAGAAAATATATTTATACGTTATTGTTTTTAGCTCAAATATTTCCTTTGGTCTTATTAGGGCAAACTTCAGTTATGTCATACAACATAAGACATGATAACTCAAGTGATAATGAAAATTCATGGGAAAACAGAAAAAATGAAGTTGCTGGTCTCATAGAATATTATCACCCTGATTTTTTGGGGATACAAGAAGGTTTGCATAAGCAAGTAGATTTTATACAAAAGAATACATCGAATTATAAATATATAGGGGTTGGTAGAGATGGCGGTAAAAAAGGAGAATACAGTGCTATTTATTATAATACCACAAAATTTGAGTTAATTGCTCAAAACACGTTTTGGCTTTCTGATAGACCTAATAAAATTTCAATTGGATGGGATGCTGCTTTGCCAAGGATTTGTACATATGGAAAATTCAAAAACAAATTAACGAATGATTCAATTCACATTTTTAATACCCATTTTGACCATATTGGAGTAAAAGCTAGAAAAAAGGCAACAAAATTAATTTTGAAAAAGATTATTGAGTACAAGTTAAATAATGCTAACGTTATTGTAATGGGAGACTTAAACTCTACACCAATGTCAGAACCTATTGCCATATTTAGCAAAGAATTAGATTATGGTTTTAAAAATTCTTTAAAAAAATTTTATGGTCCATTAGGTACTTTCAATGGATTTAATAATTGTTTAGAAATAAAGAATAGAATCGATTATATTTTTACAAAAAACATCACTGTTTTAAGTTATCGACATATAGACGATAAACGGGTAAATAATCTTTATATATCAGACCATTTCCCAGTACTTATTGAAATTAAAGATACTTCCAATAGGCGAAGGTGATTATGAAAAAGATATGATTGACTTATTATTAAAAAAAGTATATAAAGGCGGTTTTGGTATTTTAGGACATGATAAAGATGCTGAAGTTGAGACAATATTAAAAGCTAATTTGATCGGCTTAAAAAATCAACAATTAGAAAAATATTTAAAATGTCTTTTTTTAACAGATAAATTGATTTAAAAACGGTTGAATAAAAAACTACCCACAACACCGTATAAAACTTATTGCTTACTTCTTATTTGCTAAATTAGGTGCTTGAAACAAGCAACAAACCCTATACAAAAAAATTAAACGAACTTCTTCAAAAAACCTAATTCAATGCGCTCCAAAAGCCATAACACCAGCTTCTATTTTTGTTTTTAAATAATTAATACGCGGTACAATTGGGCAAGAATATCTATCGCTATAAGCGCAATAAGGGTTGTACGCTTTATTAAAGTCTATAATTATGGTATCGCCTTCTGGTAATCTGGCATCGACATAACGACCTCCTCCATAAGAAGTCTCACCATTTGTAAAATCTAAAAAAGGTAGAAATAAATAATCTTCGTAACCTTCCTTTAGAATTAATTTCTGGTTTTGGTAAATGTTAAGCATATGTGCTTCGTCTTTTAAAGTAAATCTTACTTCACCATATTTTATATACTCTGGTAATCTGTCTGTAGTTGTCTTCATTTTAAAAGTTTTTTCGTCTGGTGTTCTTTTAAAATTTGCAGTAATAACATAAGTTGAATCGAATGTGAAAAAATCTAACCCATTAAACTGTTTTAAATCTTGTTTGGTTAATGGCGATTTTGATGCATCTTTAAATTCTGCATTCAACTCACGCTGAAACTCTGTATCACCCAGAAGTGGTTGTTTATTTTGAACACAACTAGAAAAAAATAATAACCATAAAAAAAAAGTAAAAAACGTTTTCATAAATATTTTTTAATTTCAAGAGTACAACTTAAGAATAATTTACATAGCTTTGAACAAGCAAAATATAAAAAATGCGTAATAACGTCACAATTTGTAGAATCCAATATACCTCTTCAAAACGAAGAAGTTGGACTTACTATATATTATGATGATATAAACATATAATCTATCAATAGTAAAAAGTCCGACTTCGCAGTCGGACTTTTTACATTTAGTCGATAATCGACATTTAATTAATTCTTATGACTTAATATACAAATGAAAACTCTTTACAATAATTATATAGAATCTTTTAAAGGCCTCTCTAAAGAAGTTTGGTGGCTCGCATTAATAACGCTTATTAATCGAGCCGGGACTATGGTGATTCCGTTTTTGTCAATTTATTTAACCGAAGATTTAAAACTAACACTAGAAAATGTTGGTTGGATTATGACTGCTTTCGGTTTAGGTTCTTTTGTTGGAACTTGGATTGGTGGTAAACTAACCGATAAAATCGGATCTTACAAAGTTATGGTTCGGAGTTTATTAACCACTGGTTTTTTGTTTATTGCTTTACAATTTTTAAATACATTTACGACTTTATGCATAGGTATATTTCTAGTCATGCTTGTTGCAGATATGTTTCGTCCTGCCATGTTTGTAGCTTTAAGTGCATATAGTAAACCAGAAAATAAAACACGAAGCGTAACACTAGTACGTCTTGCTATTAACCTTGGTTTTTCAGCGGGTCCAGCCATTGGTGGACTAATCATTACAACTTTAGGTTACGGCGGATTGTTTTGGGTTGATGGTATCACATGTATTCTTGCAACTTTGGTACTTATTAATGTATTAAATCCGAAAAAATCTAAAGTTTTGGATGATGTAAAAGTAAAAAATCCAGTGTCAGCCTATAGCGATAAAGCATTTATGATTTTCTTTTTTGCTATGATGTTATTTGGTATTATATTCTTACAATATTTCTCTACAATGCCATTATATTACAGACAAGAACACACTTTAAGTGAAATTGAAATTGGATTACTTTTAGGTGCCAACGGATTCTTTATTTTCCTTTTCGAAATGCCATTAATTAAATGGTTAGAAAACACGCGTTATACGAAAACAGGATTCATATTTTTTGGAGCCGTTCTTACAGGTTTAAGTTTTATCATTTTAAACTTTACAAATTGGTCTGGTATTCTTATTATAGCCATGTTATTAATGACTTTAGGAGAAATGATAGCATTTCCGTTTTCTAATGCGTTTGCAATGCAACGCGCTAAAAGAGGTAATCAAGGTGAATATATGGCACTTTACGCAATGTCATTTTCTGTTGCTAGTATTTTTGGGCATAATGCAGGATTACAGACTGTAGCCCATTTAGGTTTTGATAATACGTGGTATATTATGACTGTACTTGCTGTTGTTTGTATAATTTTATTATTTATATTAAAACAGTATATGAAAACTCATAAGGGAAAGCAATAATTAATATGAAAAATTACCTATTACTATTCGTCATCTTCATGCTCATAAGTTGCAATAATAGTATTGCAACTAAATCTGATGTTATAGATAAAAAAGGAACAATAAAATTAGATCAAAATAGATACAATGTCGCCTTCTTGATTATGAATGGCACATATAATACAGAACTTACAGCGCCATTCGATATTTTTCAGCATACTATTTTTAGAGATAGTATAAAAGCGATGAATGTTTTTACTGTTGCCAATACAAATAAACCTATCACAACTTTTGAAGGTATGCGAATTTTACCTGATTATAATTATGTGAAAGATTCAATTCCAAAAATTGATATTTTGGTTGTACCAAGTGCAGAACATCATTTAGATTCGGATTTAGAAGATGAAGTCATGATAAACTTTGTAAAAGAAGTTAATGAAAATGTACAATTTATGACATCTCATTGCGACGGTGCTTTTGTTTTAGCTAAAGCTGGTGTTTTAAATAATGTAGTATCAACAACATTTCCAAACGATATTGATGCCATGCGTAATATGTTTCCAGAGTTAGATATAAGAAAAAATGTTTTATTTGTTCATGATGGAAAGTATATTACCTCTGCTGGTGGTGCCAAAAGCTTTGAGGCGGCCTTATATTTATGCGAATTTTTATACGGAAAAGTTGTAGCACAAAGTTTAGCTAGTGGTCTAGTTATTGATTGGAGTTTAGAAACGGTACCACATTTAATAATTGAGTAATTATTTTTTAATTTCTTTTACAGCATTATGCTTTACAACATGCGATAATACTATTTGTGTTTTACTTTCTCCATACGCAATTAACTGGTCGATAAATTTCTCTAGATGCTTCTGATCGGTTAAAATTACTTCCATAACAATATTTTCATCTCCTGTAATTCGATAACAATTTAAAACCTCGTCGTATGTTTTTACTTTGGTTAAAAATGGTTTTAATTTTCCCATAAAGGCACGTAACGTTATTATGGCTTTAAACTGATAACCAACAAGAAACGGTGAAACATTCGTATTATAATCTTCAATTATTCCACTATCTTCCATTTTTCTAATACGCTCTGATACTGCAGGAGAAGACATACCTATTTGTTTCGCAATCTCGGTAGTAGTTTGTCTAGCATTTTGTTGCAAACTCTTTAAAATCTTCCAGTTTATGATATCTAAATTCATTTTTAATGAAATCACTAATAATTATTTATTAATTAAGGTAAATATACACATTTACTTTAATTGCTATTGTCGTTCACAGAATCTTGTTCTTATTTTTGAATAAATTGTCATACAAATAATGATACCTACAATTCCATCACATCTTTCAGAATCGCCTATTTACAAAAAGGCGATAGATATTTTTAGGCTTTCGCAAAATTTATCTCAGTATTTCCGTGAAGATTTATCTGGTCTAAAACGTGATGGTACCGAAGATATAAATATTTATTTTTCTGGAGATATCGTACAACAATCTGTATCGCTCGCTCCCGAAATTATAAAAGCAGAGCTAGAACATTTTTCGGAAAACAAATACAAACACGTTATGTATTTGAGTCGTTTAACCAATTTGTTATATAAAGGCTGTAGTAGATTAGAATGCACTAAAGGTAACGGCAAAGATTATATTCCGTTGCTTAAACGGGAATTAAATACTTTTAAAAAGCTTCAAAAGAATTGGTTACTTACGTTATAATTTGATTTAACAATTACAACCACTACATGTACAACTTTCGTAAGAACAGTTGGTACATTGACCATTTACACAGCTCTGACAATTACAAGTACAATTTCTAGTTTTCATAAATCTACATTTTAAAGTAATATATATAAATATTGATTTGTTCTTTACATATTTCGTCTATATTGTCCTCCTACTTCAAACAAAGCATTCGTAATTTCTCCTAAAGAACAAACCTTACAAACATCCATTAAAGCTTCAAAAATATTTTCGTTTTGTATGGCTTTCGTCTGTAAATCTTTCAGCAAGCTTTTTGTGTCATTTGCTTTATGAAGGTTTTCTAAAGTCTTAATTTGATATTGTTTTTCGTCTTCAGTAGCTCGAATTACTTCAGCAGGAATAACTGTTGGAGAGCCTTTAGAACTTAAAAAGGTGTTTACACCAATAATTGGAAAATCACCATTATGTTTCAAGGTTTCGTAATACAAACTTTCTTCTTGTATTTTACTACGTTGATACATGGTTTCCATTGCACCAAGAACTCCTCCACGTTCTGTAATTCGATCGAACTCTAAAAGAACAGCTTCTTCTACCAAATCGGTTAATTCTTCAATAATAAAAGAACCTTGAATTGGGTTTTCATTTTTATTCAATCCTAATTCTTTATTAATAATGAGTTGAATTGCCATGGCACGACGAACAGATTCTTCTGTTGGTGTTGTTATTGCTTCGTCGTATGCATTTGTGTGTAATGAATTACAATTATCGTAAATCGCATACAAAGCTTGCAATGTTGTACGAATATCGTTAAAGTCAATTTCTTGAGCATGCAAACTACGTCCAGAGGTTTGGATATGATATTTCAACATTTGTGCTCTTGGGTTTGCACCATATTTATGTTTCATGGCTTTTGCCCAAATTTTTCTAGCAACGCGACCAATAACTGCATATTCAGGATCGATACCATTAGAAAAGAAAAATGATAAGTTGGGTCCAAACTTATTAATATCCATACCACGACTTAAATAGTATTCGACATACGTAAACCCGTTTGATAATGTAAATGCCAATTGCGAAATTGGATTTGCTCCTGCCTCGGCAATATGATATCCAGAAATAGATACCGAATAAAAGTTGCGCACATTATTTTCAATAAAATATTCTTGCACGTCTCCCATTAATCGTAAGGCGAACTCCGTAGAAAAAATACACGTATTTTGAGCTTGATCTTCTTTTAAAATATCTGCTTGAACAGTCCCACGAACTTGAGCAATAGTTTTTGTTTTAATATCTAAATACACATCAGCTGTTAAAACTAGATCACCAGTAACACCTAATAACATTAAACCTAAACCATTGTTTCCTTCTGGTATATCACCATTATAACTTGGTCGTTCTTTATTTTTATAAATCTTCGCGATTTTAGCTTCAACCTCTTTTTCTAAACCGTTTGCTTTAATGTAAATCTCACATTGCTGATCGATAGCTGCGTTCATAAAAAAACCTAACAGCATTGGCGCAGGACCATTAATAGTCATACTAACAGACGTCATCACATCTGCTAAATTAAAACCAGAATACAGTTTTTTAGCATCGTCTAAACAACAAATTGAAACACCAGCATTTCCTATTTTTCCATAAATATCAGGACGTAAATCTGGATCGCTACCATATAAGGTCACGGAATCGAAAGCTGTTGATAAACGTTTTGCAGGTAATCCCATACTCACATAATGAAAACGCTTATTGGTACGTTCTGGACCACCTTCGCCAGCAAACATACGCGCTGGGTCTTCACCAGTGCGCTTAAAAGGATATAATCCTGATGCATACGGAAATTCGCCTGGTACATTTTCTTGTAAACACCATTTTAAAATATCTCCCCAAGCCTGATATTTAGGTAAGGCTACTTTTGGAATATCTATTTGTGATAATGATTTAGTATGTGTTTCTAAATTAATTTCCTTATCTCGTACTTTAAATGAATAGATAGGGTTTTTATATTTTTCAACTTTAGTTTTCCAACCTGTAATTATTTCCCAATTGTATGGATCGAGATTCATTTTCACCTTATTAAATTCGGCAATTAATAAATCTATAAATTGTGTGTCATCATTCTGAACTTGATTCAGAATCTCTTCTTCATTTAAACCTAGTTTTCCAATAAAAGACGTCTCGACTGCGCTCGACGTGACATTCACCACCGAACAAATCGTTTTATAAATGCCAAATAATTTTTGAGCCACCTCAACTTGTTCATTTCCCTTTTTATCGTAAGCACGATTGCTTTCAGAAATTTCAGATAAGTAGCGTGTTCTATTTGGTGGAATTACAAATATTTTCTCACTCATTTCTGATGATATTTGGAAGGTAGATTTTAAATCTGAATCAGATTTTTCAACCAACTTATCCATAACCGCTTTGTAGAGCGTATTCATTCCTGGATCGTTAAATTGAGATGCGATGGTTCCGAAAACTGGTAAATCTTCTTGAGGAATATCCCAAAGATTATTATTACGCATGTATTGTTTTTTTACATCACGCAACGCATCTAACGAACCTCGTTTATCAAATTTATTGATGGCTACCAAATCGGCAAAATCCAACATATCAATTTTTTCCAACTGTGTTGCTGCACCAAATTCTGGAGTCATAACATATAACGACATATCTGAATGCTCGATAATTTCGGTATCAGATTGTCCGATTCCAGAAGTTTCTAGAATAATTAAATCGTATTCGGCTGCTTTTAAAACTTCGACAGCTTCGTTTACATATTTTGATAATGCTAAATTAGATTGACGAGTAGCCAAACTTCGCATATATACACGCGGAGAATTAATCGAATTCATACGAATACGATCTCCTAAAAGTGCACCTCCTGTTTTTCGTTTTGAAGGATCGACAGAAACAATCGCTAAATTTTTCTCTGGGAAGTCGATTAAAAAACGTCTTACAAGTTCGTCAACCAAAGACGATTTTCCAGCGCCACCAGTTCCAGTAATTCCTAAAACAGGAGTTTTTGACGTTTCATTATTTTTGTGAATTTTATCTAAAGTGTCTTTTGCTACTTCTGGAAAATTCTCGGCAGAAGAAATAACACGAGCAATATCTTTTGAATTTCGTTTTGAAAGCTCATTTATTTTAACATTTAAAGTATCTCCAATAGCAAAATCTGATTGTTCAACCAAATCGTTAATCATGCCTTGTAAGCCCATTTCTCGCCCGTCGTCTGGTGAATAGATTCTAGAAATACCATAATCCATTAATTCTTTTATTTCGGTAGGCAAGATGACGCCTCCTCCACCTCCAAAGATTTTAATATGATCTGCACCACGTTCTTTTAAAAGATCGAACATGTATTTAAAATACTCATTATGTCCACCTTGATATGAGGTTAAACAGATCGCATTCACATCTTCTTGAATGGCAGTTGTTACAACTTCTTCAACACTTCTATCGTGACCTAAATGTATGACCTCAACTCCAGTGGCTTGAATAATACGTCGCATAATATTTATGGATGCATCATGACCATCGAATAATGATGCTGCTGTTACTATACGTACTTTATGTTTCGGTTTATAAGGTAGGATTTGCTTCATTAGTAATAAAATCGAGTTTTAGCAACACAAATTTAAGGATTATTCAAAGAAGTACTGTTATTTCTTTGAATAATATAATTATTGTAGCTCTTGAATCATTCCACTAAAAAAAACATATTTTTGATGCATGATTCACACTATTACAATATTAATAAGCTGTAAAGACCAAAAAGGAATTATAGCAAATACCACAAATTTTATTCTTAATCAAGAAGGTAATATTGTGTATGTAGATCAGCATGTCGATAGAGAGCAAGAAATATTTTTCATGCGTATTGAAAGTGAATTTTCAGAATCAACATTTAATTTAGAAAATCTAAAAGAAACATTTAATGATTCTATCGCCAAAACTTTTGGTATGAGATGGCGCATTTATACGTCTACCAAAAAAATAAAAATGGCCTTGTTTGTCTCTAAATACGATCATTGTTTGTATGATCTTCTTGGCAGATACAATTCTGGCGAATTACATGTAGAAATACCATTTATAATTAGTAATCATACCGATTTAAAACCAATAGCTGATAGCTTTAAAGTCCCGTTTTATCATATTCCTGTAACAAAAAAATCAAAAGCAGAAGCGGAAGACAAACAACTAAAATTGCTTGAAGATCAGGGTGTGAATTTTATTGTTTTGGCTCGTTATATGCAAATAGTTTCTCCTAAACTTATAGAAAAGTACAGAAACAAAATTATTAATATTCATCATTCGTTTTTACCTGCTTTTGCTGGAGCAAAGCCATATCATTCAGCTTACAAACGTGGTGTAAAAATTATTGGTGCTACAAGTCATTACGTTACTGAAGAACTTGATGCAGGTCCAATTATAGAACAAGATGTAACACGTGTTTCTCATACGCACTCTATTGAAGATTTAATTACAAAAGGTCGTGATCTTGAAAAAATTGTACTCTCTAATGCAATCAAACTACATGTAAACCGAAAGGTTATGGTGTATAATAACAAAACAGTAATTTTCTCATAAAGGTACAATCATACCTTGTTTTGCAAAATTGAATCCCAAAGATTGAATACTATCTTTTAAAGGATGTGAGTCTAGTATTGTTGGATTTGTATGATTAAAATGAATGAAATGAATTTTAGATTTTGTTTCTAAAGATTCATTTTCAAACAATGTAGTAGTTTCACTAGTAAAAGGATGAGGTATTTTACTCATATCTCTTTCTAATTCGCCATCTATAAAAAAGGAAGCATCCAAAAATGCATAATCTACTTTTTTAACTTCTTCTATAATATTTTTTTGCCAAACTGGCCATTTATTAATGTCTGGAATAAATAAAGCAATTTTATTATTTCCTTCAATTTTATAACCAACTGTTTCAGAGTATTCATCGCGATGTGGTACCAGAAATGGGGTTACCTTTAAATTCGTATTCAATATTATTGTTGAATCATTTTGAAGAGATTTCAATTCGATATTATTATAAGAAACTAACTGACTCCAAGGGCCATTTCTCTCTAAATAATATATCATTTTTGGCATGGCATAAACAGGAATATTAGCTGCTCCCATAGCTTCATGACCAAAATACATGAGACCTGTATAATGCCCAATGTGTGCATGAGTTAGGAAAACACCATCGACAATTTTATCATTATCTAAATGGTTGATTTTTAAATTTTCTAACTGTTGTGGCATGTCTGGTGTTGCATCAAAAAGCCATTTTTTTTGATCTTTTAAATCAACCAAGCCCAAACAAGAAACTAGTTTTTTCTCTTCTGATTCTTTATAAAATAATTCACAGCATTCTTTTTCACAATTAATATGAGGGAAACCTGCGTCTTGAGCAATTCCCAAAACAGTTATGTATTGATTGGGTTTTTTAACAGCTATATTTTGAGGTTTCTTATTGCAACTAGAACAAAATATTAGGAATGCTATTAGAATAATTTTCATTTGTATAACTTATCTTTGATAAAGATAAAAAACCTTAGTTATGTTACGCAAATTTTTAATATTTATATTCATTTTACTAACATTAGCACTAAACATATAAATTTGTAATCGCTAAAACAATTTAGTTAAGCTTAAATTGTAAGAAACCGATTTCAAAAAGAAACGAATTTGATTTTTCAATTTTAAAAAAGGGTTTACTCTTTTATTTTAAATAAAAAATGTATCTTTAAGTATTTCTTTTTAAGTGAAGTAGATGAAATCTAGCGATACTATAAAATCTTATCAATCGAAACTCATTAAGCGTTACAAACAACTTATTGAGCAAGCTTATAATTTACGTCAAACAGATTCTGCTTTAAGTGATATTTCGGAATATAAAGCTATTAAACTTCTAGATGAGCTCAATAGATTAAAATATCTATACAGAGAAATTCCGCAGGTTTTTAACTAAAATTTAATATTCATTTTACATTTCATCACGTCCAAACGCACAAGAATTCTCGTACATATATAAAAACAAGTTATGAAATCACATTTTTGTAAGGTAGGAACTATCAGACCAAACTTAACTAAACTTGGTATTAGGAACGGTTTAAAAAATGGTTTTGATAAAATTAACGTTGAAATAAAAAGAAGTATTGATTTAGAAATTTCTAAATGAATTAATTACTTTTTAAAATCTCTTCCATTTGATGTTGAAGCTCACGAGCCTTCAACATAGCAGCTTGAGCAAAATCTCCATTTGAAGATGCATAAATTATACTTCTTGAAGAATTTATAAGTAAGCCTACATTAGAATTCATTCCAAATTTACAAACATCTTGCAAACTTCCTCCTTGTGCTCCAACACCAGGAACAAGTAAAAAACTATCTGGAATAATCTGACGAATTTCTTGAAAATATTCTGCTTTAGTAGCTCCGACCACATACATTAGATTATGAGAGTTGGCCCATGTTTTTGAAATTTCTAAAACTTGTTTGTAAAGCTCTTGATTACCCTCTTTTTTTGTTTGAAAATCGAAAGCTCCTGGATTTGATGTTAGTGCCAAAAGAATCGTATGCTTACCTTCAAAGGTCAAAAAAGGTTCAACCGAATCTTTTCCCATGTATGGTGCAACCGTAATACTATCAAAATTTAAATCTTCTAAAAAAGCTTTGGCATACATTTTACTCGTATTGCCAATGTCTCCACGTTTTGCATCAGCTATCGTAAAAATCTCTGGGTAATTTTTTTTAAGATAATTAATAGTTTTTTCTAAAGACTTCCATCCTTTTAATCCGTATGCTTCGTAAAACGCCGTGTTAGGTTTGTATGCAACACATAAATGATGGGTTGCATCTATAACGGCTTTATTAAAAGCAAAGATTGGGTCTTTTTCTTTTAAAAGATGTTGTGGGATTTTATTTATATCTACATCCAATCCAATACAAAGAAAGGATTTCTTTTTTAAAATTTGATTGGTTAGTTGTTGAGTAGTCATTTATTAAAAAAGTCTCAAAAAAGAGACAATTATTTATAGTGTTTCGTCACTAGCTTTCAACTTTTCTGTGTTTTCTGCTAGTTGTAATTCGTCAATAATTTTTTGGATATCACCATTTACAATATTAGACAAATCGTAAAGTGTTAGCCCTATTCTATGATCAGTTACACGACCTTGCGAATAGTTATAAGTTCTAATCTTTGCACTTCTATCTCCAGATGTTACCATGGTACCTCTTTTTGCAGCATCTTCAGCATTCTTTTTTGCTAATTCTAAATCATATAATCGCGATCGTAAAACCTTAAAGGCTTTCTCTTTATTTTTATGTTGAGATTTTTGATCTTGACATTGCGCAACCAAACCTGTTGGGATATGCGTAAGTCGAACTGCAGAATAAGTTGTATTTACCGATTGGCCTCCAGGGCCAGAAGAACAGAAATAATCTATTCGTACTTCTTTCGGATTAATTTCTACGTCAAATTCTTCTGCTTCAGGAAACACCATCACTGTTGCAGCACTTGTATGAACACGCCCTTGTGTTTCTGTTTGTGGTACACGCTGTACGCGATGCACACCAGCTTCAAACTTTAAGGTCCCGTAAACGTCTGCACCAGTAACTTCAAATTGAATTTCTTTAAATCCTCCATTTGTACCTTCACTAAAATCTACAGTATCTACTTTCCAACCTTTACTTTCACAATATTTGGTATACATCCTAAACAAATCTCCAGCAAAAATACTAGCCTCATCTCCTCCAGTTCCAGCACGAAGCTCAACAACAGCATTCTTAGAATCTTCAGGGTCTTTAGGTATTAAGAGAAAACGAATATCTTCTTCTAAAATAGGAATCTGCTCTTTAGCTTCATCATACTGCATTTTTGCCATTTCTACCATTTCGGCATCACTACTACCGGCAATAATTTCTTCTGCTTCGGCAAAAAGATCTAAAACCTGTTTATATTCTTCACCTTTATCTACAAGAATTTTTAAGTCTTTATATTCTTTATTTAATGATACATAACGCTTTTGATCGGTAATAATATCTGGTTGGATAATTAAATCGCTAACCTCATCAAAACGCTGATTAATAATTTGGATTTTCTCTAACATTTAGCTTAAAAATTGTGTGGTAAAAATACGATAATTTATGAATTTGTAATATGATGAAAATATGCACGTTATATTTTTTATTATGCTACGTCAATTCAAATCAATCATATTTTATTATAAACCATTATTGGTATGGTCTTTTGTAATTAACTTTATAATTACTATTGCTCATTATAATATATTTTACGCTCTATCATTAAAATTATTTTTAATTGGATTGCTTTGGTACCTTTTAAAAGATAGACAAATACGGAAAAAACTACGCTTTTATAAAATTGTTGGAATTTCTAATTTAAAACTCTTTAGTACAATTTTTTTAATAGACTGTTTGGTTACAATTCCATTTTTTTTATTATTAAAATGTTTTGCTTAATATTCAAAAGTTCCAAATTCACTCTTAATAGTTAGTTTTTTTGATTCTGAAACTTCTACTCTTCCAATAATTTGAGCATCTACATTAAATGAATTTGAAATTTGGATAATATCATTTGCAATTTCTGGAGATACGTACAATTCCATTCTGTGACCACAATTAAATACCTGATACATTTCTTTCCAATCGGTTTTAGATTGCTCTTGTATTAATTTGAATAGTGGTGGTATTGAAAACATATTATCTTTCACAATATGTAAATTATCAATAAAATGAAGGATTTTAGTCTGCGCTCCTCCAGAACAATGTATCATACCATGAATAGTTTTATTACTATATTTTGACAAAATACTTTTTATAATTGGTGCATAAGTACGTGTTGGGGACAACACTAATTTTCCCGCATTAATTGGAGAGTTTTCGACAAGATCTGTTAATTTCATATTACCCGAATACACCAAATTTTCTGGAACCGTAGCATCAAAACTTTCCGGAAATTTATTCGCTAAATATTTGCTAAATACATCATGTCTAGCAGATGTTAATCCATTACTTCCCATACCACCATTATATTCTGTTTCGTAGGAAGCTTGTCCAGATGATGATAAACCTACAATAACATCTCCAGCTTTTATATTGGCATTATCAATTACATTATCTCGTTTCATTCTTGCCGTTACAGTAGAATCTACAATGATAGTTCTTACTAAATCTCCAACATCGGCAGTTTCACCTCCGGTAGAACGAATAGTCACACCAAAGTTCTTTAATTCTGATATTAATTCTTCTGTTCCGTTAATTATTGCTGAAATGACTTCACCTGGAATCAAGTTTTTGTTTCTACCAATAGTAGATGATAACATAATGTTGTCTGTCGCTCCTACACAAAGTAAATCATCGATATTCATAATTAATGCATCTTGAGCAATACCCTTCCAAACAGAAACATCTCCGGTTTCTTTCCAATACATATAAGCTAACGAGCTTTTGGTCCCAGCACCATCGGCATGCATAATCAGACAGTAATCATCATTATTTGTAAGGTAATCTGGAACTATTTTGCAAAAAGCTTTAGGAAATAAACCTTTATCAATATTCTTTATTGCATTATGAACATCTTCTTTTGAAGCTGAAACACCTCTTTGAGCATATCGTTTACTAGTATCTTGACTCATCTAATGATTTTGAGTTACAAAAATAAGGATTGTTTACTTTACAGCATCAAAGTTCTAAGTGAATTTAAATGTTTGAAGGGATGAAATTTAGATATAAAAATGGATACATAAAACTGTAACTTATACAAAAATACGTATATGTTAAATGAATTAAATAATAAATAGAGAGGAATAAATTACAAAATCTGAAATGAAGATGTAAAAAATATTTTATAAACTTGCTTCTTCTGTAGAGATCTTACTCTCAACTTTCACCAAGTCTTGACTAATATTTTCGTCTTCGTTTTCACTTTTGTTTCCTTGCGAAAAAATTAGTGTTGCTACCATGAGCAATAAAACACTGACAATAAGCCTTTTCATAATAAAATTAAAAAATAGATTAATAGCAATACAAATTTAGGAAAAAAAAGGCTTGGCAAGTACTGTAACAAGTAAAATTAACAACAATTTCGATGAATGTTAATTTTAAAGCGACAAGTGGTATTATTTCTAGTAATTTTAATCTAAAAAATGACGTTTTCTGGGTTTGAAATTTAAACGAAACTGTAATGCTATCTTGTAAAAAGCAATTCTCTATATTTAGTTAAAGGCCATAGCTCATCATCTACCATTGTCTCAAGTTTGTCACAATGATATCGTATATCTTCAAAAAATGGCTTCACTTTTTCGCAATAAACTTCGGCCTTAGTTTCTATATTATCAATAACATTTGCCTTTTTACGAGTTGCAACCATTTTATCTATTTTTGTATGAATTGCTTCTATATGCCCAGATATTTTTGTAATTAATCGTATCTGTTCGGTGGCATGTTTTTTATAATCATTTTCAAATATATTTTTTAAACCAGTAACGTTTTTTATTAATATATTTTGATATTTGACTGCCGTTGGAATAACATGATTACCTGCAATATCGCCTAAAACACGGGACTCTATCTGTACACGCTTTATATAAGATTCTACGTCAACCTCATATCGCACATCAAGCTCAATTTTGTTCATCACCTTCATTTCATCAAATAAGGCAATTGTTTTGTCAGAAATTCTAACTTTAAGAGCTTCAGGTGTCGTTTTGTTATTACTTAAACCTCTTTTTCTAGCTTCCTTTTCCCATTCTTCGCTATATCCATTTCCATCGAATAATATGCTTTTTGAAGCTTTTATATATTCTCTTAAAACATTAAAAACAGCTTCATCTTTTTTTAAATCTTTTTTATCGATTAACGTATCAACTTCTGCTTTAAAATCTTTTAATTGTTTTGCTACAATAGTGTTTAAAACCGTCATCGGATTAGCACAATTTGTCATAGAACCTACCGCTCTGAATTCAAATTTATTACCAGTAAAAGCAAAAGGCGATGTGCGGTTTCTATCAGTATTATCAAGCATAACGTCTGGTATTTTGCCTACAACGTTAAGCTTTAAATCTGTCTTTTCTTGTGGCGATAATTTACCATGAGTAACACCTTCCAATTCTTCTAAAACCTGGGTTAATTGCGAGCCTATAAATATTGAAATAATTGCTGGAGGCGCTTCATTTGCTCCTAATCTATGATCATTACTTTCTGATGCTATAATTGCACGAAGCAATTCTTCATTCTCATGAACAGCCTTAATTGTATTAATAAAAAACGTTAAAAATTGCAGATTGCTCATTGGCGTTTTTCCAGGACTCAATAAATTCACACCTGTATTTGTAGAAAGCGACCAATTATTATGTTTTCCTGAACCATTAACACCAGCAAATGGTTTCTCATGAAGTAATACGTTAAAATTATGGCGGTTGGCAATTTTGCTCATAATATCCATTAATAATGAATTATGATCTACGGCTAAATTTGCTTCTTCGTATATTGGTGCCAATTCAAACTGATTTGGAGCAACCTCGTTATGTCGTGTTTTAACAGGAATACCTAAAAGCATACATTCAGTTTCTAAATCACGCATAAAATTAAGTGCTCTAGTTGGGATTGATCCGAAATAATGATCGTCTAATTGTTGTCCTTTCGCAGGCGAATGCCCTAATAAAGTTCTACCAGTTAAAATAATATCTGGACGACTTGTAGCTAAGGCTTTATCTATTAAAAAATATTCTTGTTCCCAACCAAGAGAAGACGTCACTTTTTTTACGTTTTTATCAAAATATTTACATACATCTGTGGCAGCTACATCAATTGCTTGAAGTGCTCTTAATAAAGGCGTTTTGTAATCTAAAGCTTCGCCAGTATATGCTACAAAAATAGTTGGTATACATAACGTTGTCCCATAAACAAATGCTGGAGATGTAGGATCCCAAGCTGTATAACCTCTAGCTTCAAAGGTATTCCGAATACCTCCGTTCGGAAAACTTGATGCATCTGGTTCTTGTTGTACTAACTGACTGCCTCCAAACTTTTCAATTGCCAAACCGCCTTCAATAGTTTCAAAAAAGGCATCATGTTTTTCTGCTGTAGCTCCTGTTAAAGGTTGAAACCAATGTGTATAGTGTGTAACACCTTTTGACAATGACCACTCTTTCATTGAAGAAGCAACTTGATCTGCTATTTTTCTATCTATTTTGGTTCCATGATCTATCGCATTCATGACACCACTATATGCGTCTTTTGTCAAATATTGACGCATGGAACTTTCATTAAATACGTTTTGGCCAAATAATTCTGACCTCTTTGTTTCTTCCAATATATTTATTGGAGCTCTACTTAATGTTTCTGACAAGGCTTGAAATCTTATTTTCGACATATTTTAATGGTAAGATTATAATTTTTGATAAAAATAGTGGTAATAAAAAATTATAATACAATTTCTTGAATTTTATTATTAACATTTTACCAATTTTATTAAATAAAAATATGTTTTATTCAATTTTACCCTCTAAAAAATAGGGTCTAAATAAAAATGAGGAGTAGTTAATATATTTATACTATCATTTCAACTAGGTAATTCTTAATTAATTATATTTGGAGGCAAAATAAATTTTTAAGAAAATGGCTAAAATTAAACTGGAATATTTGTGGTTAGATGGTTATAAACCAACACAAAATTTAAGAAGTAAAACAAAAGTTGAAGAGCATGAAAACTTTCAAGGCACTTTAGAAGAAATAGGAAACTGGTCTTTTGACGGTTCATCGACACAACAAGCAGAAGGCGGATCGTCTGACTGCGTATTAAAACCCGTGGCTATTTATCCGGATCCATCTCGTATTAACGGTTATTTAGTAATGACTGAGGTTCTTAATGCAGATGGCACTGCGCACGAATCTAATGGAAGAGCCACAATTGATGATGATGACAATGATTTCTGGTTTGGTTTTGAGCAAGAATACTTTATTATGGATACGCACACACAATTGCCTTTAGGATTTCCTATTGGTGGTTACCCTGGACCACAAGGGATGTACTATTGTTCGGTTGGAGGAAAAAATACACATGGTAGAGATTTTGTTGAAAAACACGCAGATTTATGTATAGAAGCTGGATTAAACTTTGAAGGCATTAATCAAGAAGTTGCTAGCGGTCAATGGGAATTTCAATTATTTGCAAAAGGTGCAAAAAAAGCAGGCGACGAAATTTGGGTTGCTAGATATTTGTTAGATAGATTAACTGAACAATATGGTTACTACATCGAATACCATCCTAAGCCTGTAAAAGGCGACTGGAATGGTTCTGGTATGCATGCTAATTTCTCTAACACGCTTTTAAGAACTTGCGGATCTAAAGAAACATATATGAAAATATGTGAAGCCTTTAGACCTTTAACCGAAAAGCATATTGATGTTTACGGTGCACATAATGACCAAAGGCTTACAGGCTTGCACGAAACTGCTTCTATAACAGATTTCTCTTATGGAATTTCAGACAGAGGTGCTTCAATACGTATTCCAATTATTACTGTCGATAATGGTTGGAAAGGATACTTAGAAGACAGAAGACCTGCTTCTAATGGTGATCCTTACAAAATCGCAGGCAGAATTATTAAAACTGTAAAATCTGCTAAAATTTAATTATTTTAGGATACGTTTTCTTTATAAAACCCGGACACAATTAGTTGTCTGGGTTTTTTTTTGCTAAAAACTTTAATTGAATTTAAAAAACCAACCTCGATTTTAGTACGACATCAGTCAATAAAACGAATAATATCTTAATCGTTACCTGTAATTCCAAAAAATAAAATCCGCAAGATTGGAAAAGTTTTCTAATATTTTCTTGAATACATTTGTATAAACAGAAAACACCAATGAAAGAAAAACAAACAAATAAAGAATACTATACAGCAAAATTAAATATTATAACAGAGTTCATCAATAACAATTTCGATAAAAGAATAGCCGTCAGTGAATTAGCTAAATTATCTAGTTTTTCACCATTTCATTTCCATAGAATTACTAAAGCCATACTAAAGGAACCTATTGGTTCATACCTTACTAGAATACGCCTCGAACATGCTGCAAAAATGATTGGCTATTCTTCATCTACAATTGAAAGTATAGCATATGACGTTGGCTATGAGACTCCTTCTTCTCTATCAAAACAATTTAAAAATCATTTTGGGGTTTCTCCTACAGAGTATAGAAAAGGAAAAATATTAAAAACAAAATCATTAAAAATTATGGATTTAAAATTGAATATTAAAAAACCTAAAATTATTACACTTGAAAACAGCCAGTGTATTTATGTAAAAATGCAAGGAGAATATAAAACTTTAGATTTTGGGAATGCTTGGAAAAAACTTTGGTCTGTTGTAAAATCTCAAAAATTATTTACCGCCGGAATTGAACATATCGGAATCCCTTTTGACGACCCTGAAATTACAGAATCCAGTAAAATTCGCTACGATGCTTGTTTAGTAATACATAAAGAAGCTAAACCTGATGGAGAAGTTGGAATTAAAACTTTGAAAGGAGGGAAATTCGCTTTATTCCACTATACTGGGAGCTATCAATACTTATCATCCGTTTATGATTATATTTTCAATGATTGGTTGTTAAACAATGAATATGAATTGCGGGATGAACCTGTAAGAGAAAAATATAGAAATAACCCTAAAAAAACGGAAGAAGTAAAACTCAAAACAGAAATTTATCTACCAATAAAATAATTACAGGTAACAAAGTACTGTGGTAAAAAACAAGTAATTAATAATTAATTTTTCACTAAAACACTTCTATAGTTGTCATCGTATATTAAGCCTATTTTTGCAATTGCAGATGCTTGTTTTAAGAGCTTATTACAAACAGTAATTAATGCAAATTTACTCTTTTCTTCACTCTGTTTCTTTTTGCTATCTTAATCACTTTCGCAACTAACCAAACACAATCACGAAAAAAGTAATTCTCAAAAAACTGTTTTAAAACTTCCCGTTTGTGAAAATTAAGAACATAAAAATTCCATAAGTAAAAACTAAAAAGAACCCTTTTACTCTACTTATTTGCATTTTTTTAGGCAAGAATATTAACGGTATTAATATTGCCGAGAATCCTAGCATCCAAAAAATATCGTTTGTAAGTATTTGTGACTCAGTAACTGGTATCGGTTTTATTAAAGCCGTTATACCTAAAACAGAAGCTATATTAAAAATATTTGAGCCTATTAAATTACCTAATGAAATGGCTTTTTCTTGTTTCGCTGCCGCTATAATCGATGCTGCTAATTCTGGAACACTTGTTCCAATTGCTATTAACGATACACCAATAACCGCTTCACTAACACCTACAGCTATTGCAATGTTTTTAGCTCCATCTACTAACCATACGCTTCCAAAATATAATGCAACAGCACCAATAAGTAGCCAAATAAAAATTTTAAAGTTTGAAACTTTTGCAAGTGCATCGTCTACATCTTCGACAATAGTATCTTTTTTAGCCTTTCTTATTAATATGAATAAAAATAAAACAAGACCTGCAAATAAAATCCCGCCTTCTATAGCTGATAGCATACTATCATTTTTAAGAAAATAATACAACACTATCGAGAACAGCATCATTACAGGCCAATTAAGTTTGTAAAACGATTTATCTACCGCAATAGCGCCAACTATAGCTGTAATACCCAATACCAAACCAATATTAGCAATATTAGATCCTACTACATTATTAATAGCTATTGCTGGCGAACCTGATAAAGCTGCTTGTAAACTTACCAATAACTCTGGTGCAGATGTTGCAAAAGATACAACCGTCATACCAATGACCATTTTGGAAATATTAAACTTAAACGATAACGCCACTGAAGATCTTACCAAAAACTCACCTCCTACTACCAACAATATAAAACCTAAAACAACCCCAAGGATACTCATTAAACTATTTTTTTTGTGAAGATACTATTTAGTTTCAAATGTTAAATAAACTATAAAATTAGTTTTAAAACTATTTAATTAGTTGTATAACTACAAAAATAGTTATATGTTTGAAGCATAAAATACAGCCATGCAAAAATTAACGAATAAAGAAGAAGAAATCATGCATATTTTATGGAAGCTAGAAAAAGCTTTTGTAAAAGATGTATTGGCCGAAATCAAAGAAGACAAACCCCATTACAATACGCTTTCTACTATTATTAGAAACCTGGAAGAGAAAGGCTATGTAGGATATACTGCTTACGGCAAAACGCATCAATATTTCCCAATAGTGAGTAAGGAAAATTACAGACAAGCTTTTATGAATTCTGCGATTGAAAGTTACTTTAATAATTCGTATAAAAATGTGGTTTCCTTTTTTGCTAACGAAGAAAAGATTAGTGTTCAAGATTTAAAAGAGATTATTAAACTTATAGAAAAGAAAAATTAAAGATGGAATATTTACTAAAAGCAAGTGCTTTAATTGCTCTATTTTATATTTGTTATAAGGCATTTTTGCAAAGAGAAACCTTTTTCGAATCTAACAGATGGTTTCTTTTAATTGGTTTGTTTACTGCATGTACCATCCCTTTAATTGTTATACCAATTTATGTAACTCAAACGCCAATTGTAATTCCTAATGTAGAATTTACAAATACTGTTACTGAAAACGCAGAAGAGACAATAAGTGTTTTTGAAATAATATCAATCATTTATTTGGCAGGTATTGTGTTTTTTTTAGGTTGTTTTATCATTCAAATTCTATCGCTGCTTAAACTTTTTCTTAAAACCGAAAAACAAAAAATAGGCAATTATACACATGCAAAAACAGAAAGCAATGTTTCACCTTTTTCTTTTTTTAAATGGATAGTTTATAATCCAAATCAATTTAAAGAAAGTGAATTAGCACAAATTATCACACACGAAAAAGTGCATGCAAGTCAGTTACACTCTGTAGATATAATAATTTCACAATTAGCAACTATAGTTTTTTGGTTTAATCCTTTTATCTGGCTATACAAAAAAGACTTACAACAAAACCTAGAATTTATTGCAGACTATAGCACACAAAACAAAGTAAATTGTAAAAAAAGCTATCAATATCTCTTATTAAAATCTAGTGTGGCAAATCATCAATTGGCATTAACCAATAATTTTTATAATTCATTAATCAAAAAACGAATCGCTATGTTACACAAATCAAAATCGAAGAACTCAAATCAATTAAAATATCTTTTAATCCTTCCTGTTTTAGCTATATTTTTAATGAGTTTTAATACTAAAAAAGTATTTGTCAATAAAGAAACTCCTGCAGCAGAACCTGTTATAGACATGACCTATACAGATGATATCATTTTAAATAAGACTACAGGTATTATAAAAACTGAACCAAAACAAAACCATATTTCTAGTGCAAAAGCTAATAATCAGTTTGCTAAAAGTAACATTTCAACTCATAAAACTGTTAAAAACGAAGGAGTAGAACAAATGATACTTATCACCAAAGAATATACTGAAACAGATTTAGAAAGGGTTAAAAACAAACTAAAAGAAGAAGGTCTTACCATCAAATTTAAAGGTGTAAAACGGAACAACGATGGAGAAATCGTAGCCATAAAAATTGAAGTGAAATCGAAACAATCGAACGCTAATTACAACATTAAAGGAGATGAACCTATAAACCCAATAAAAATTTCTTATGATCGAGAAGGCAATAATATCTCAATTGGGAACTCAACAAATGTAAATAGTTCGAATTTTACTTTTTCAAGTGATAATAGCAAACACAACATTCATACATCTGGTGATGGAGAAAATGAATTTATTTTTACAGATGAAGATGGAGAAAATGTAAACGTACATGTTGTAAAATCTCATAAAAACAATAAAATACACATTACCTCTTCAGATGATAAAGTCATTGATGTAAATACAGACAGTAATATTCATGTTAATGAAAACATCATAATTGAAGTAGACCCAGACAGTAATCAAGACATTTTTATTGTTAGAAAAGATAACGACGGAAATATTATTAAAGAAGATATTTTAAATAACGTTAAGAATAATGTGCTAATCATGAAAGGTGAAGATGCAGTTATAGTAGATATCCTTAAAAATGAAAATAAGGTCGTTTTTACAGATTTAGGTGAAGGCGAAACACTAATCATAATAGATGGTAATGAATCTACAAAAGATGATATGGATAAATTAGATTCAAATAATATTGAAAAAATTGAAGTTCTAAAAGGCAAAAGTGCTACAGAAAAATATGGGACAGCGGCTAAAGATGGTGTCATTTTAATTACCACCAAATAGTAATTGTTTCGAATTGTAAAGTAAAAAGACGTCTTTATTCAGGCGTCTTTTATTTTATCACAATTTTTTTAGTGATTAATTTATCTCCTTGTAAAATCTTAACTAAATAAACTCCGCTAGACAAGTCTAAATCTAATCTTGCATTTTCATTAAACTCTAGCTTCGATAATTTAACACCTTGTAGTGAAAATATTTCTACAAAAGAATGTTCTTTTATTCCTACAATATTAATTTTTCCTTTCGTTGGATTTGGATAAATTCTTATTCTAGATAAATCTGTTTCATTGATACCTAATGTTTGAGGCCAATTTTCTCCAACCTTATTTCCCCAAATGTATTCAACTAAATCTGGCTGATCTATAAACGGATTTCTATTATATTGCCAATTGTAAATAACGTTGTTTCGGTTCATTTCGAAATCATCGGGCGGATCATTTCTATGCCAATCTAACAAAGTTGCTAAATCACCTAATTGTCCAACTGGGCTTGAGGTTGGATAGCCATTAACTACTTCTATTCCATTATAACGCACTGCAATATATAGCACACTACGGGCCAAGTCGCCTTTAAAGCTTCCAGAATTCCCAGAAGGACCATCGTATTCTGAAGGACCATAATTTTGATTTCCTCTTGAACTATTTTCAGGACCATCGACAGCTCTTAATGCATGAGCATCAGAATTACCATGTCGTAGTGAGTCTGATTTAGTAGTCCAAAAAATGTCTGGACCATCTGCAATATCATCTAAATCGATACTATAAAAACCGCCTCGAGATCTAGGATAGGTATGTTCTCTGTTCCATTTACCTGTGTTATTAGATGAAGTCTGAAAATCTAATTTTGGTCTACCTTGTTCTGTATAAGCTAACCAAACTTGATTACTATGAGCTGGATTTTGGTCGGCCTCTTTTAGAATATCAGTAACGTCATTATATGTCTGAGCCCGAACTACGGCAGGATTAGCAATAATATCCTGTAATGCTTGTCTTAAACCAACATCTGCCAATCCATCAAGACTATTATAATAACCTGTTGGTTGTGTACTAGGTACAACTCCAAATGTTGGGCTCGTTGGTTTTCCCCAGGCTGCTATTGTAAAGTCATTATCTACAACCCTAATGTTTAGGTTATTATTTAATTCTAAATATCCTGAAGGCAATATTGGAAGGCTTATTTTTAAAACCTCATCACCTTCATCATTACTGTCATCTACTAACGTAATTGTTGTTGAAGCTGTATTTTGACCGTTAGGTATAGATAGCATTGTATTGCCTGTAAAATCAGACGTATTAAAAGTTTCATTATTTAGCGTGATTTCAATATCAAGCTGTGAAGTAACGTTCTGCTCTGTGGATACTATAATATCAAACATATTACCTTCATCGTATTGGGTTTGATCGACAGATATTAAAACACCATTTAAAACAATGCCAGAACCATCGTTTAGCTGCCTTGGAGTAGGTGTCTTTACTTCGTATGTTCCATCATTTTTTCGCTGTATCGAGTTAGTATTATTTGCAGAACCTTCATTAATTTGTTCAGTTTCTCCTAAAAGCGCCAAAAGACCAACATCGTTGGAATCGCTAGTATCGTAAACAAGTGCATCTATTAAATTATTAGTAGTTGCTAAAGTACCACCAGGAAAATCCTCCCAACTTGCCTCATATATTGCTACTGCGTCTGCTCCATTTTGAATAACATCTTGCGAAATCAATAATTGAGGAACAGGTGATACATTATTACTACCAATAAGTAATAAACCATTTACGTCTGTTGAATGTCCAGTTAAATCTATCGTAAAATAACTTGTATCTCCACCAGATGTAGAACCATTAAAAAGCACTACTATAAAATCATCTAATAAAAAATTTGGAGTATCAGATTTTAATTCGATAAATTCTAAAGTATCTGTACTTGGTGTATCGCAATCTAATTCGTTAATTACAACTTGACCAAAACAAAAATGACACACGAGAATACAACAAATAAAAGTAAAATTAATTTTCATAGGGAGGAATTTCATCAAATATAAGCAACTTTAATTAATAAAATTTTCTGATGAAAAAACTTAAAATTGTACAAATTAATCTTTACCGACACACATTAAAATCCTTATTTATTTTTAAAAAAAAGATGAAATTTCAAAAAATGGGTCAAAAAATAGAACAAAATTAACTCAAACTGAATAAAAAAGAATAAATCATCTCTACAAATATTACATTTTAGCACAATATTTGAATATTATATTACAATATTTAACAACTTTTAAGACAAGTTACTTACTGATGATAAGTAATATTATATATTCTATTACATAAGAATAGTCAATTACATTGTTTTATGCTTTTTTATTAGGTTAATAAATACCAAAACATATATCTTCAAAAAACAAAATGAAAAATAAAACTATTTATTAACCTTTAAATTAAAAAAAATATGATTGCACTTGTAAAATTTTTAATCGACTTAATATTAACTTCCCTTTAATATTTTTAAAAAGTGAAACTGAGTTCTAGAGTAAGTTTTACTATTTTTACTAAATGAAAAAACAAGCCTTTAAGTTTTTAGCAAATGTAAACAAAGCTATTTTACCTAGTTTTTCTAAACAACAATTAGACTTATCGAAAGCAACCAAACTACAAATGGCTATTTTTGGATGGAGATTGTATGTAACAAAAAATGCTTTAGATTAAGCAATACTTTAAGAGTAGACCTTTAATATCTCTACATCCATTTTAGCATATGACACATAGATATGTGTTCTTTTGTTTGTAATTAAGAATGCCAATTTTACACAAACAAAAAAAACCAGCAAAATCCAAAAACGTTGGAAAGTACTGGTTTTATTAGTGACCTCGATAGGATTCAAACCTATAACCTCTTGAGCCGTAATCAAGTGCGCTATTCAGTTGCGCCACGAGGCCATTTTTCAGGTTGCAAATATAGCACATTTATTAAAAACGACTAAAGAATTCATTTCAAAATTACTAATCTTTTAAAAGTTGCGCTATTGGTAGAGAAAATTATAATTAAATAATTTCTGCGCTTAAACCTGCATCGAGTAAAAGTGTACAACGTGGCTCTAAATCTTCATACTCTCCGGTCTTAACGGTACATTGACCTTTATAATGCACTATTAAAGAGCATTGTTCTGCTTGCTCTGCTGTATGGTCACATGCAGAGATTAGGGTTTCAATAACATGATCAAAAGTATTAACATCATCATTATATACCACTATTTCGTTAAGTGACTTTTCTTTTGTGCTAACTTGAAAGTCTTCTTGATTTTCGTGTTTTGTACTCACTTTTTTTCTTTTAGATTCCCGATTTCGAGAGAATGACTATTTTATTAGAAGTTCTGAAGTTAATTTCAGAAAACATTCTTCAATTTAAAAATTTTAACGCAACCCAGTTATTTTTTTCAATTTTTTCGTTCAATTTTAACATATGTCGGTTACATTCGTCTTCTATGACAGAAATATCTGATTCATAGAAGCCACTTAAAAACAATATTCCACCTTTATTTAATGAATTTACATAGATACTCAAATCATCAATCAAAATATTTCGATTGATGTTTGCAATAATTATATCGTAGTTTCTCTCTTTTAACAAACTTGCATCATCTTCTAAAACAGTGATATTTTTACAATTATTTCGTTCTATATTTTCTAAACTATTTAAATAGCACCAATTATCTATATCTATAGCATCAATTAATTTTGCTCCTTTCATTTCTGAAAGTATGGCCAAGACTCCAGTGCCACAACCCATATCTAAAACAGATTTACCATTAAAATCGTTTTTTAAAATATACTGAATCATCATATGTGTAGTTTCATGGTGACCTGTGCCAAAACTCATTTTGGGTTCTATAATGATATCATATTTAGTTTCAAATTTATCATGAAAAGGTGCTCGAACGGCACAAATATTATCTACAAAAATTGGGTTAAAATTCTTTTCCCAAGCTTCATTCCAATTGGTTTGTTCAATCTCTTCAAAAGTGAAAGTAATTTCAAATTCGTCGGAATTTAATATCTGAATATTATCAAGAACATCTTTCTGCCATTCTTCTTTTTGAATATAGGCAGTGAGACCTTCTTCGGTTTCTACAAAACTCTCAAAGCCAGCATAACCCAATTCTGCAATTAAAATTTCGACTGCTGGCTGTAATGGTTTTGATTTGAAATGATAGCCTATATATATAACGTTTGACATGTAATTAAAACGCATTCACAATCGCAAAAAAGTCTTCTGCATTTAATGCTGCACCACCTATTAATCCTCCATCGACATCTGGTTTTGAGAAAATCTCTTTGGCATTAGCGGGTTTTACGCTTCCACCATAAAGAATAGACATTAAATTAGCTACATCGCTACCATATTTACTTTCTAGCGTTTTTCTAATAAATGCATGCATGTCTTGGGCTTGTTCTGGACTTGCAGTTTCTCCAGTACCAATAGCCCAAACAGGTTCGTATGCTAACACAATATATTTATAAGCTGATGCTTCTAAATGAAACAAAGCATTTTTAATTTGGCTTTCTACGACGTTCTCATGATTGCCAGATTTTCTGTCTGCTAATTCTTCTCCAAAGCAGAATATAATACGCATATTGTTTGCCAAGGCAGAATCCACTTTTTTGGCTAGTAAATCGTCCGTCTCGTTAAAATACTCTCTGCGTTCACTATGTCCCAAAATTACGGTATTTACTCCTACACTTTTAAGCATACTTGCACTAACCTCGCCTGTATAAGCGCCGTATTCTGCAAAATGCATGTTTTGTGCTATTACCTCAATTTTTGATTGTCTGGTAGCCTCAAATGCATGCCAAAGATTCGTGTATGTTGGTGCAATCATCACCTCTGCATCAGAGGTTTGTGTTTGTTTTTTTAATTCTGCTAATAAGGATTCTGTTTGCGGTAAATCGTTATTCATTTTCCAGTTTCCTGCTACAATATTTTTTCTCATTTCCTATTACAACCTTCCTAAAGGAAGGAATTTTAATTCGTTAAACTTTCTTTTATTTTTTTGTCTTCGACTTTTACAGCCTCAAATAATTTTATATTTCCGTTTGTATCAACTACCAAATATCTCGGTATCCAATCTAAATCTAAAAAGGATCCAAAATCACCTTTCCAACCGGATTGCATAAAATAGTGGTCGCCTTCAACTTCATATTTTACAATCCCCTTTTTCCAACTAGCAATACTTTTATCCAATGATAAAAATATATAAACCACATCTTCATTTTCCTTTTGTAAGGCTTTTAATTTTGGCATGCCAACAATACAATCTTTACACCAATTTGCCCAAACATCAATAAGAATCGTTCTTCCCTGGTGTTTTTCTAAAATAGTTTGAAATGTTACAACATCACCATCGAGCGTTATAAATGTATCATTTAATGCAGCTTCAGAAAACCGTGTCGGTACTTCTGTATTGCAACTAATTAAACTGAAGAACAATATAAGTAAGAAATTCATTTTATGATTTTTAAGCATTACTCTTAGTTAAATAAGGGTTTTAATTTAACTTCTATAATGCCATCAACTTTTTCGCTTGTATATTCAGATACTTGAAGCGAATCTTTTATAACGTTTATAGATTCTATGGCTTCAGCATCTATTTTATTAAAATCATCTTTTGAATAAATACTATCGTTTACAATGTAAAGAATATTATCCTTTTCTTCTCCAAAGCCTTTAGAATTTAAAATTATTTTCCTTTCTACCTTTGGTAATTTTAAATCATCAAAATCATTCCAATGAAACTTTTGTTTAACAGTTCCTTTTTCTAATTCTATAACACCTGGGTTTGAACGTACGATTGTTTTTAACGCTTTTTCGTCGCACAAATAAAAATCAAAATCTAAATCATTGTCTGTTTTTACTTTCTGTTTTGCATCTTCACCCGAAGCCGTTAAACCAATAACAGTATAACCTTGCTTAATCGCTTTTTCTGACATGGCTTTTAACTTGACCAAACCATCTTTTTCGGCAGTTTCGAGGCTATAAGAAACAATCATGATGACATGGTCTTCATTTAAAAATTGTTCGGTTAAATCTTCATTTAAAGTTTCAATAGAAAAATCATAAATCTTTGGCGAATAACCTTCGTCTATTACTTTGGTGTCTACACTTACATAGTCTCCAGCGACACTTGGATAGCTTCCGTTTGTAACAAATTCTTTTTCTTCTCCATTAACATTAAAAGTCCAAGTATATTCTACAATCGGTTTTTGCGCATCTGCAGGTATGGTCATTTCTTTTTGGATATTATCGCCTATCTTATAAGCTCTAAAATCTTTAGAAGGTAAATGCATTAATACATGATACCCAAACCAAAGACAAAAAATAAAGCTCAATAAAGCAATAATTGTTGTTGGCAATTGACTAAATAATGGCTTGATATGTTTTCTGCCTAAATAGAGAATTATTATAAAAAATAAAAGAATAACATCTTTAGTGAAACTTTCCCAAGGTGTTAATTTTAATGCATCTCCGAAACAACCACAATCTTTTACTTTATCGAAATAAGCCGAATAAAAGGTAAGAAATGTAAAGAAAACGATCATTCCTAACAAACTCCAAATAGTAAATTTTGGTTTATAGCCTATGAGTAAAAAGATTCCTAAAATAACCTCAAAAATTACAACAATAATAGAAATCATTAGAGCATAAGGCTCTAAAAATGGAATGTTTAATACATCCTGACTGAAATATTCTTGAAGTTTATACGAAAACCCTAAAGGATCGTTTAACTTTATTAATCCTGAAATGATGAATAATACACCAACTAAAATTCTTAATATACTAACTATTGCTTTCATAAATTTATATCTGATGACTGGGGTTCTCGAAATTACCTATATTCTATTTATAGCAGTCGCTTCGAGAACCTCAGCGACCAGTAAGTTATTATTCTTTAAGATGTATCATCGCAAAAACTGCATAGTTTACCATGTCTTGATAATTAGCATCAATTCCCTCACTAACAAGTGTCTGTCCTTTATTATTCTCAATTGTTTTAACACGAAGTAATTTCTGCAAAATTAAATCGGTTAGGGAACTTACTCTCATATCTCTCCAGGCTTCTCCATAATCGTGATTTTTATCGTCCATGAGTTGTTTAGTAGTTGCTACTTTCTCATCATATAGAGCAATAGCTTCGTCAGTATCCATATCCGGTTGCTCAACCACTCCTTTTTCTATCTGAATAAGTGCCATGATGCAATAATTTATAATGCCAATAAACTCACTTATTTCTCCTTCATCAACCTTTCTAACTTCATTTTGTTGCAAACTTCTAATTCGTTGTGCTTTTATAAAAATTTGATCTGTTAATGACGGCAATCTCAAAATTCGCCAAGCACTTCCATAATCTTTCATTTTCTTAATAAATAAACTTCTACATGTATTTATAACATCATCGAATTGTTTAGACGTATCTTGCATAAATTAATTTGAATTTTGCGTAAATTTCGCATAAATAATCTTAAAGTTCAAAGTTTAGGGTTTAAAGTTTTAAATACTTAAACACAAATACTAATATTGATTAAATGACTATTAATTGTAAAGGTAAACTAATCGATTTATCAACACCACATGTCATGGGAATCTTGAATATTACACCAGATTCTTTTTACGATGGTGGGAAATATAAAAATGAACATGATATTCTGAATCATGTTGAAAAAATGCTAAATGAAGGTGCCACTTTTCTTGATGTTGGCGCAAATAGTTCTAGACCAAATGCTCTTGAAATAAATGAAGATGATGAATTAAAACGTATTCTTCCTGTGGTTCAATTAATTTTAAAAGAATTTCCTGATGTTTTACTTTCTATTGACACATTTAGAAGTCGTATTGCCAAACATTGTGTTGAAAGTGGTGCTGCTCTGATCAATGATATTTCTGCTGGTAATTTGGACAAAAACATGTTACAAACCATCGCCAATTTAAAGGCCCCATTTATTATGATGCACATGCGAGGCACGCCTAAAACCATGCAACAACAAACACATTATGACAATTTTATAAACGATATTCTGTTTTATTTTTCTGAAAAAATATCTAAAGCACGAAACCTCGGAATTATTGATTTAATTATAGATCCTGGATTTGGGTTTGCAAAAACTATAGAGCAAAACTACGAACTTCTTAATAGCCTTGAGCTTTTTAAATTATTAGAATTACCAATTCTTGCAGGACTTTCGAGAAAATCTATGATTTATAAAACAATAGAAAAATCGCCAGAAAATGCCCTTAATGGCACAACTGTTTTAAACACCATTGCGTTACAAAAAGGTACTTCTATTTTACGAGTACATGATGTAAAAGAAGCGATAGAATGCATCAATCTAACAAACCAATTGCATTAGATGAAGAACATTTATTTTCTATTACTTCTTATAATTTTTAGTTCTTGCAATAAAAAAACTGTTTTACTTCCTGAAATTGAAAATGCCAATATCACAGAGATTCTTGACGTTTCTCCTGCATATCTATTTTATGATATCACAAAACCAGATAGTGTAGATCTCAACCGAAAAAACCTAATTAGTACTACAAATTGGTTGGTCAATGTTGACAAGCGATTAACACTAAACCAAGCAATACCACATATAACATTTCTACAAGAAAAAAAGAAAAATTCTAGTCATAAAAACGTGAATGCTAGAAACTATTTTACGTGTAATGACACGAGCATTAAAAATTTAGGTTTTATAGATTTTACTGATGTTAATTATAGGCAGGATAAATTTATACCAGAACAAGGTTTTTATGATCAAAGTATTTCTATCAATGTTACTTCTTCTGATTCTCTTTATTTTTCTTATTCTACAACTCAATCTTCTCCTTTAATTAAGTTTCATAAGAATAACTTATCCGAAGAAATAAAATCAGAATTAAAAGATCATGAAACAGTCATGATCCATATAATGTTCAATAAATATCTAACTTTCCAAGATTATATAGGTTTTAAATCTATATTATTAGAATTAGATTTACCAAACGTGAGTATCTCAAGCGAAGAATTTATTTATTAACCTAATTTTGTTAAATTTACCAAAACCCTTTTCGATTGGAAATATTCAATGACCTTTTAGAATTTAAACTTGTAGATATTATAGATGTTATTTTGGTAGCACTACTACTCTATTACATTTACAAGCTTGTAAAAGGCACAGTAGCCATAAATATTTTTATAGGAATTATCTTTATTTATCTCGCTTGGCAATTGACCACGTTCCTTAAAATGGAACTATTAACCAGCATTTTTGGTGGTTTTATGAAGGTTGGAATAATTGCATTAATTGTTGTTTTTCAGCCAGAAATACGAAAATTTTTGCTTATGGTTGGCTCTACAAATCTCGGTAATAGACGGAAGTTTGTTGGAAAATTTAATTTCCTAAAAACAGAAATTAGTGATAATACAGATATAGAAACTATTATATCTGCTTGTAACAAAATGTCAACCTCAAGAACTGGTGCTTTAATTGTTTTTGAACATCATAATAATTTAGATTTTCTAACAAACACAGGTGACAAAATGAATATTAAAGTCACCCAACCTATTATAGAAAGTATCTTTTTTAAGAATAGCCCGTTACATGATGGCGCTATTATAATTGCAAATAATATTGTTAAAGCAACACGTGTTATCTTACCATTAAATAACGAAAAAAATATACCTAACCGTTTTGGTTTACGTCATAGAGCTGCTATTGGTATCACAGAAAAAACCGATGCACTTGCTTTGGTTGTTAGTGAAGAAACTGGGCAAATTTCTTATTTTAAAGATGGTGAATTTATTATCTTTAATAATACAGGTGAGTTGACTGATCTTATTAAAAAAGACTTACTGTAAATGACCTGTAAAAATTGTAAAACAGAATTAACAACCGAAAGTGATTTCTGCAATCATTGTGGTGCAAAAGTGATTAGAAATAGACTTACAATTAAAAACTTATTTGAACATTTTAGTGAGCAATTTTTAAATTACGATAACAAGTTTTTTCAAACAATTATTTATCTTTTCAAAAAGCCCGAAGATGTTATCGGAAGTTATGTTAGTGGTACACGGAAAAAGTATGTAAACCCTATAAGTTTCTTTGCTATTTCATTATCTATTTCAGGAATTTACATGTTCTTTTTTCAAAAATATTTAACTGAATCTTTCAACATGTCAGACTTCTATAAATATGAAAATCAGCAAAAGATTACTGAAGCAATGATGAGTTTTACAATTGAATATAATTCTTTAATTTATTTTGTTATCATTCCAGCATTAGCTCTTATTTCATTAGTGGTTTTTTATAACAAAAAATTTAATTTCACTGAACATGTGATAATTTATTTATACAGCATGTCTTTGTTCTCATTTCTTTCCATTCTTTTAACTATTTTCATTTTACTTGTTTTTCCATCTAAATATCTTTTTCTAAGTGGATTCATTTACGCATTCATGTTTATTTATCATGCATATATCTTAAAGCGGATTTTTCAATTAAGCGCGAAACAAATACTTATAAAAACAATAATATTTATACCATTATTTTTTATTTTTTATCTAATCTCGTCTGTTTTAATGGTTATTTTAGTTTTGCTAACCGGAGAAATTTCTCTACAAGACTTAGTTCCGAAAAGGTGATAAGGTTTATAGTATAACTAGGCAACTTCCTCTTTCATAAACTGTACTTCATAAAGATTTTTGTAGTACCCGTTTTCTTTTTTAAGTAACTCGTTGTGTGTTCCTTGCTCAACAATTTGTCCAGCATCCATAACAATAATAGTATCTGCTTTCTTAATGGTAGCTAGCCTATGAGCAATGATTATAGACGTTCTATCTTTGGTAATCTTATCTGTAGCATTTTGTATAAGTTGTTCTGAATATGAATCTACAGACGAAGTCGCTTCATCTAAAATTAAAATACTAGGATTGGTAACATAAGCTCTTAAAAAAGAAATAAGTTGGCGTTGGCCAGAAGATAACATCACACCTCGTTCTTTTACATTATATTGATACCCATTTGGTAAACTTAAAATAAAGTCGTGAATACCAATATCTTTAGCCGCTTGCTGTACTTGTTCCTCGGTGATTTCTGGATGGTTTAATGTTATATTACTTAAAATAGTATCTGCAAATAAAAACACATCTTGTAAAACGACTGCAATCTGTTTTCGTAATGACGATAATTTAACTTTCTTAATATCCAGATCATCAATCGCAATTAATCCTTTATCAATATCGTAAAAACGATTCAACAAATTAATAATTGTTGTTTTTCCTGCACCGGTAGAACCTACAATAGCTATTGTTTCACCAGCTTTGATGTCAAGTGAAATTCCTCGTAAAACTTCTTCATCTTTTATATAACTAAAATGAACATCGTTAAACATAATATCGCCTTTAAAATGAGACACTTCAAGTGTGCCAGCATCATCTATCTGAGACGTTGTATCTAAAACTTTAAAAACTCTAGTTGCAGCAACCATACCCATTTGTAGCGTATTAAACTTATCTGCAATTTGGCGTAATGGTCTAAACAACATTGGGATAAACATAATAAATGCTGTTAAATCGCCAAGTGATGCAGACTGATCTACAACGGTGTTTAAACCTCCATACCAAGCCACTAAACCAATAGTTATTGATGCAGAAAGTTCTGCAATCGGAAAGAAAATAGAATTATACCAAACTGTTTTTAACCATCCTTTCTTATGCCTTTCATTTATGTCTTTAAACTTTTTGAACTCGGTTTCTTCACGCGTAAATAGCTGAAGAATCTTCATACCAGTAATACGCTCTTGTACAAAAGAGTTAAGATTAGAAACTTCAGTTCTAACTTCTTCAAAAGCTTTTTTCATATACTTCTGAAAGATTTTTGTTGCATATAAAACCAATGGTAACATTAAGAATACAATCAGACTTAACTTCCAATTCATAAAAACCATAAACACCGAAACGACAAACATGGTTAATAGGTCTTTAAAAATCATAAACAAACCTTGACCAAAAATATCTGCAATTCGCTCCATATCTGTTACAGCACGTGTTATTAAAACACCTACCGATGAACTATCATAATACTTCATTTTAAAGCCAAGCATATGATCAAATAATTTCACCCGAATATCTTTTACAACATTTTGACCAAGCCAAGAAGCATAGTAAATAAATAATAATTGAAAAAACACCAGAATAATTAAAATGCCTCCCATTAATAAAACGTAGGGCAAAAAACCTTCGACTGTTTGTGTTGCAATATTTTCGTCTATTGCTAGTTGAAGTATTTTTGGCTTTATAGCACTTAAAACTGCAATTAAAATAACCGTTACCAAAACACTAGAAAAAATAAATTTATATGGTTTAATATATTTAAACAAGCGTTTAAATAAGATAAAATCGAAAATATTTTCTTTCTTTTTACTCATTTATTTTAATCTCTTTTGGGTATTCAATTTTAGCTAAATAAAGGGCATGAGCTGGAACAGAAAAACCGGCTTCGCTCCTATTTTTAGATTTTATGATTTCGTGTAAGTCATTAATATCAATTTTACCTATTCCAATATTTATCATGGTACCAACAATTGCACGAACCATATTACGCAAAAAACGGTCTGCTTTTATAACGAAATGCAATTCGTTGTTTTCAAAAGTCCACTTTGCATGCATAATCTTACAATTATACGTCTTAACATCGGTATTACTTTTAGAAAAACATTGAAAATCTTGATACTGAAATAAAATCTCGGCTGCTTTATTCATTTTTTCAATATCTAAATCAGATTTTAAATAGTAAACCTCATTAAATGAAAACACGTTTTTCTGGAGTGTAAGCCTATAAAGGTACTCTCTGCTCAAGGCATCAAAACGTGCATGAGTATCTTCTTTTACTTTAAAAATCGAATGAATAGCAACATCTTTTGGTAAAAAAGAATTTAGTTTATAACATAAATCTTCTTCATCAATACTTAACTCTGTATCAAAATGAGCAACCATTTGTAGTGCATGTACTCCAGCATCTGTTCTACCCGCTCCAAGAATTGATATCTTTTCTTTTAAAATAGTTGACAAACTTTTTTCTATAGTTTCTTGTACAGTAACAGCGTTAGGCTGATTTTGCCAACCATGATATTGTTTACCATTATAAGAAAGTTCTAAAAAGTAGCGCAACTTATTATATTTTTGCTTTTGAAGCTACAAAGATAAATAGTTTTAGCAGTTAACATTGACCATTAACTTTTTATAATGATAAAAATACTATTACTATCAGATTCCCATGGATATATTGATGATAAAATACTGAAATATGTTAAACAAGCAGACGAAGTTTGGCATGCCGGAGATATTGGAGATTTAAAAGTTTCCGATGCCATTAAAAAATTAAAGCCTATAAAAGGCGTTTATGGAAATATTGACGATGCCAAAGCTAGATTAGAGTTTCCAGAGCATAATCGTTTTATGTGTGAAGGTGTCGATGTTTGGATAACACATATTGGTGGTTACCCAAATAGATATGATATTCGAGTTAGAGAAGATATTATAAAAAACCCACCTAAACTTTTTATTTCTGGGCATTCGCATATATTAAAAGTGATGTCAGACAAAAAGCTTGGTCTTTTACATATGAATCCAGGAGCCGTTGGAAAATATGGCTTACATAAAACCAGAACCATGCTTCGTTTTGTTATAGAAGGTAATACAATAAAAGATTTAGAAGTTATTGAGTTTAATAAAAGTTAAAAAACCCAAAGCTTTCACTTTGGGTTTTAACGCACTAATACTACTAAGATGGTAGGTTTATCGTAATCGATCTACAGATTTTACAAGATCTTCATCCTTTTTAATGGCCTTATTGGCTAATGCCAATAACACGATAGAAATAATAGGTAAAAACATCCCAATACCTTTCTCTGAAACTAAAGTTTCTCCAGATAAATTTAGAGATAGATACACAAATAATCCTAGTAAAATAAAGTTTAATATGATGTTAAGTCGTCCCAAAACAAATTGAGACTTCCTGTTTTTATACATAAAAATTGAAATTAATGATAAAGCAGCCGAACCTAAAAACAAACCAAAATACAACATATCGTCTTTGGCGAAAACTAATGTTTTTTCAATGGTTGTCCATAAATTGAAAACAAATATCATTCCACCACCTACTGCAGCAGATAGTAAAAGATATATTGTTTGAATTCTTTGTATCATTTTTTATAATCTGAATGGCAAAAATAATAGTTTCTTTTTAAAGATATATATAAAAAGAATAAAATAAAGTTGTATAATTGCATTAACAATTGCCGTTAACCACAATCGCAAATCGTTTATTCTTCGGATTAAAATCAAATTTTTTCAGAAAAATTCAATTTTATATTTATAAAAAGTATTCAATTCAACATCCATGTTTGAAATTTCACAATTAAAAGAAAAAAAGCTCTCTGAATTACAAGAGATAGCAAAAAATTTGAACGTATCTAAATATCGTTCACTTAAAAAATTAGACCTAGTATATAAAATATTAGATCATCAGGCAGCAAACCCAAAAACTGAAGTGCCTAAAGCTGTAGAGCAAAAAAGAGAGCAAAGACCTCCAAGACAAAAAAGAGAACGTGTTCAAAAACCTAGCAATCCTCAAGCAAACAAACCAAATAATCAGCCAGCAAAAGAGGAAGTAAAAAGGGAAGAGGCTAAAGCTAAAGTTGCTCCCAAAGTAGAAGCTACTCCAATAGTTAAGGAAGAAACTAAAAACCCTGCAAACGAGCAAAAAAATAAAAATCAAAATAATCCTCGAAAGGATAATAGGCCTCATCAAAAAGGCAATCATAAAAACCAAAATAACAATCAAGGTAATTCTGGAAACAAGGATACAAGAAACCGTTATAGAGAACCTGATTTTGAATTTGATGCTATTATAGAAAGTGAAGGCGTTTTAGACGTCATGCAAGATGGCTATGGCTTTTTAAGATCTTCAGATTATAATTACCTGTCTTCTCCAGACGATATATATGTATCACAATCTCAAATACGTTTATTTGGGTTAAAGAAAGGCGATACCGTTTTAGGAAATGTGAGACCTCCAAAAGAAGGGGAAAAATATTTTCCTCTAATTAAGGTCACTAGAATAAATGGACAAAGTCCAGAAGTTGTTAGAGATCGTGTTTCTTTCGAACATTTAACACCTTTATTTCCACAAGAAAAATTCAATTTAGCAGATAAGCAAAGTACTATTTCTACACGTATAATGGATTTGTTTGCGCCTATTGGTAAAGGTCAACGTGGTATGATAGTATCACAGCCTAAAACTGGTAAAACAATGTTACTAAAGGATGTTGCAAATGCGATAGCAGCAAATCATCCTGAAGTTTATTTAATGATTTTACTAATTGATGAACGTCCTGAAGAGGTAACAGATATGCAACGTAATGTACGTGGCGAAGTTATTGCTTCCACTTTTGATAAAGAAGCACACGAACATGTTAAAATCGCTGATATTGTTTTAGAAAAAGCAAAACGCTTGGTAGAATGTGGTCATGATGTTGTTATCTTATTAGATTCTATTACACGATTGGCAAGAGCATATAATACCGTACAACCTGCATCTGGTAAAATATTAAGTGGTGGTGTCGATTCTAATGCTTTACATAAACCAAAACGTTTCTTTGGTGCGGCAAGAAAAATTGAAAACGGAGGCTCTTTATCTATTATAGCAACAGCACTTACAGAAACTGGCTCTAAAATGGATGAAGTTATTTTTGAAGAATTTAAAGGAACTGGTAATATGGAATTACAATTAGATAGAAAAATATCTAATCGTAGAATTTTCCCTGCTATCGATCTTACATCTTCAAGTACACGACGAGATGATATTCTTTTGGACGCTACAACTTTACAACGTATGTGGGTCATGCGTAAATACCTTGCAGATATGAATCCTGTTGAAGCAATGGAATTCATAAATGAACGCTTTAAACAAACAAAAAATAATGAAGAGTTTTTAATTTCAATGAATGGATAGACTCAATTCATTTTAATTTTTAACAACAAAAAAAGCTTCTCAATAGAGAAGCTTTTTTAATATGCAATAATTCTTTTTCTTATAAAGAAGCTACATGCTTAACTAAACCAGATTTAAGGTTCGCCGCTTTATTAGCATGTATAACATTGTTCTTTGCTAATTTGTCTATCATAGAAACAACAGAAGATAGCGCAGCTTCTGCATCTTTCTTTTTTGTAGTTTCACGTAAATTTTTAATAGCATTACGTGTAGTTCTATGCTGATATCTATTTTTTAAACGTTTAGCTTCGTTACTTCTAATTCTTTTTAATGCTGACTTATGATTTGCCATTTGTATAATTTTTATTAAAAATTGTAGCCCGTAGGGGAATCGAACCCCTCTTACATGGATGAAAACCATGCGTCCTAGCCGATAGACGAACGGGCCATTATATATTCAAGCATGTAATTTTAATTAAATACTACAATACTTTTCAATTAACGTTCAATGTTTCCATTGCGGATGCAAAAATACAACTATTTTTAAATGTTGCAACTCCTTAATAATCTTTTTTCTAAAAAAAATTAATTAATAGGCTTTTGCAAACAACACTCTACCTTTTGAAGGTTTTTTTGAATACACACATTCACCGTTTTCAGCTTCACCATCAACAGGGATACATCTAATTGTTGCTTTTGTAAGCTCTTTAATTTTGTCTTCTGTTTCTGTTGTGCCATCCCAATGTGCAGAAATAAAACCTCCTTTTGATTCTAAAACGTCCTTAAATTCGTCAAAAGTATCAACTTTAGTCATATGACTATTTCTATAAACTAATGCTTTGTTAAATAATGAATCTTGAATTTCGGTCATTAAATCCTCAACCATTTCAGACAAATTATCTATTGTTACAATTGATTTAGTTAGTGTATCTCTTCTCGCTAATTCTACAGTTCCGTTTTCTAAATCTTTTGGACCTATAGCAATTCTTAATGGCACACCTTGTAATTCATGTTGTGCAAATTTTGCTCCTGGTCTATAGGTATCTCTATTATCAAACTTTACTGAAATATTTTTTGAACGTAAATCTTTCATTATGCCATTAGCAACATTTGTAATTTCTTCAAATTGTTCATCATTTCTATAAATAGGAACAATAACAACCTGATTTGGCGCTAAATTAGGAGGAAGTACTAAACCATGGTCATCACTATGCGTCATAATTAATGCACCCATTAACCTAGTAGAAACACCCCAAGATGTTGCCCAAACGTATTCTTGCTTCCCTTCTTTACTTACATATTTAACATCAAATGCTTTGGCGAAATTTTGTCCTAAATAATGTGAAGTTCCAGCTTGTAATGCCTTACCGTCTTGCATTAGTGCTTCAATGCAGTAGGTTTCGTCTGCTCCAGCAAAACGTTCACTCTCAGTTTTTACACCTTTAATGACTGGTATTGCCATGAAGTTTTCAACAAAAGTAGCATAGACATTATTCATTAATTCTGCTTCAGCTAGAGCTTGTTCTTTAGTTTCATGAGCCGTATGACCCTCTTGCCATAAAAATTCGGCAGTACGCAAAAACAATCTTGTACGCATTTCCCAACGAACAACATTTGCCCATTGGTTTATTAATATTGGTAAATCTCGATAAGATTGAATCCAACCTTTATAAGTATTCCATATAATAGCTTCACTTGTAGGTCTAACAACAAGCTCCTCTTCTAATTTGGCTTCAGGATCTACGCGAAGTTTTCCAGGCTTATCTGGATCGTTTTGTAATCTGTAATGTGTTACAACTGCACATTCTTTTGCAAAACCTTCAGCATTTTTCTCTTCGGCTTCAAATAAGCTTTTTGGAATAAAAAGTGGGAAATAAGCATTTTGATGGCCTGTTTCTTTAAACATTCTATCTAATTCTGCTTGTATTTTTTCCCAAATAGCAAATCCATACGGCTTGATAACCATACAACCTCTTACTGCCGAATTCTCTGCTAGGTCTGCCTTTACAACAAGTTCATTATACCATTTCGAGTAATCTTCGGCTCTACTTGTAAGTTTTTTGCTCATATACAGTGTTTTGGCACAAATATTGTGATTGTGTTAAATATAAAAATAGTTCAGCAAAACTAACTATTTTTGTTTTGTTCAACAATTAAATTATAGAGATATGCGATTTAATAACTACTTTAAAATAAATATGCCTCTTGTTGCAATTATAGGTTTACTGCTTGGTTTGACTTCATGTGGTAGTTCTTATGAATATGTTGGTCAAGATGAACAACAAGCTAAAGGAACAGTTGTATATGTTGAAGAAACCCCGCAAGTAGCGAGTAATAGTCCATACTATCAAAATTACTTTAAAGAAAAATCTTTAGAATATGGAGATGTACAAGAAGAAAATGAGATTTTTACAGATATTGATTCTTATGAAGGTAATTATAACGAAGCAAATGATTCTTTAAATACTGAATATCAAGCTTATGCAGGTTGGGGTCAAAATAGTACCGAAGTTTCAATAAACGTTTATCCTAGTTATAATTATGGTTGGGGCTACTCTAGCTATTATGGTTGGGGATATCCTTATTATGGTTGGGGATACCCAAGCTATGGTTGGGGTTGGGGTTACCCATATTATGGAGGCTACTATGGTGGTGGCTATTATGGAGGATACTACGCATATAATAGATATCCTTATAGAAATTATGGCTATTATGGTAACTATAATTATGGAAGAAGAGGTTATAATGATTATGGAAGAGGAGGATATAACAATTACGGAAGAAGAAATAGTGTGGCATACAATAATCGTAGAAGTTCTGTATCTAGAGCTAGTACAAATAATAACATTACAAGAAATAGCCTAAATAGAAGAAATTCTGTATCTTCAAATAGACGATCGATTACAACGGGGTCAAATTTAAGGGCGAATACGACAAGTAGAACAAATTCAATTAATCGAAACAATACTAGAACTAGGGTTAATAGTACAAATAGAAATATAAGAGGAAATGTTGATAATGGATCAAATCGTTCTACCAGTACAAGACCTAGAAGTTCAAATACAGTAAGAAGGTCTTCCAGTCCAACAAGAAGTTCAAGTAATAATGTTTCTAGATCGACTAGAAGTTCAAGTTCTACTTCGAGGTCTCCTAGCAGTAGATCAAGTTCATCAAGAAGCCCGTCAATGCGAACTTCAAGCCCAAGTAGAAGCCGAAGATAAATTTACGCATTTCTTTTAATTAAAATAATATGAAAAAGTTAGTTTTACTATTCATAGGTGTACTTACTATGCCTTTACTTAATGCTCAAAATATAACTGATGCTTTAAGATATTCACAAGATGAGGTACAAGGAACAGCTCGTTTTAGAGCTATGAGTGGTGCTTTTGGTGCAATTGGTGCAGACATGAGTGCTGTAAGTATAAATCCAGCAGGATCTGCTCTTTTCGTACAAAGTCATGCATCTTTTACGGTGTCTAGTTTAAATACCGAAAACAATACGCTTTATTTTAATGGATTTAATAGTACTTCAGACTCAAATTTAGATTTCCAGCAAGCTGGAACAGTTTTTGTATTTAGGAGTTATAATTCGCCTTGGAAAAAAATAACCATTGGAATTGCATATGATAAATTTCAAAATTATAATGATGATTGGTTTGCATTTGGAAACAATACAACGTCAATAGATAGTTACTTTTTATCTTACGCACAAGGACTTCGATTAGATGAAATATCTGCATTGCCCAGTGAAACATTAACCGAAGCGTATGCAGATATAGGTCGGTTTTATGGTTACGGACATCAACAAGCATTTCTAGGATACGAATCCTATATATTAGAACCAGAAATGAACACTGACAATAACACTGTTTATAATAGTAATATTGCGGCGGGTAATTTTGATCAAGACTATTTTTATGCAGCTTCAGGTTATAATGGTAAAATTTCTTTTAATGCTGCAACTCAATATCAAGATAATTTATTCTTAGGTTTAAACTTAAACTCACACTTTTTAAATTATAATCGCTCAACTCAATTCTTTGAAAATAATTCTAATTTAGGTTCAACCGTAAAGGACGTTGCCTTTGATAATTATTTATCTACGATTGGTTATGGATTCTCTTTTCAATTAGGAGGTATATTAAAGTTAAATGACTTTTTTAGAATTGGGCTAAGCTATAATTCACCAACATGGTTTAATATTGAAGATGAGACTTCTCAATATATCGCTACCGTAAGAGATGAATCAGGATCTAATACAACACAAACTATAGACCCAAGAGTTGTAAATATTTTTCCTAGATACAAATTACAAACACCAGGGAAAATCACAGGTAGTGTAGCATTTGTATTTCATGATAAGGGAATTGTTAGTTTTGATTATTCAAGAAAAGATTTTGGAAACACAAAGTTTAAATCAACTTCTGATCCATATTTTGCAACACAAAACAGTATCATAAATGACAGATTAACTACAGCTTCAACCTATAGAGTTGGTGGAGAATTTAATCACAACCAATTTAATGTTAGAGGTGGTTATCGCTTTGAAGAAAGTCCATATAAAGACAATACTGTTGAAGATTTAACAGGATTTTCGATAGGATTAGGTTATGATTTTGGAAAAACAAAATTAGATTTAACCTATGATCAATCTAAACAAAACAGAAACTATCAATTATTTGATACAGGATTAACAGATTCGGTTTTTATTGATAGTCAAAAATCTAATATCACTTTATCCTTAAGTTTCGATATATAAGATAAAAAAGAAAGCTTGAATTTAAATTCAAGCTTTCTTTTTTATCTTAACCAAATACCTGCTTATCTTTTTAGAGAAAAATGAGATTTAAAAACTCTTGTAATACCGTCTCTAGGTTCTACATATTCTACTGTAAACCAATAGTCACTTGTTGGTAGTGGGTCGCCATTAAATGTCCCATCCCATCCCAAACCTGTTGGGTCTATTTGCTTAATAAATTTACCATACCTATCGTAAATATACACCTTTGCAAATGGCTGGTTATCGATACCAACAATATTCCAATTATTATTATAGGCATCACCATTTGGTGTGAAAAATCTAGGATAATCTATTATTACTTGAATTTCTGACAATTCATTACAATTATATAAATCTCTTACTCGAATAGTATGTTCACCTCTTGTTACTCCTTCAAATATTGTGGAATCTTGCCAAAGACCATTATCTAAACTGTATTCATACTGACCGTTACCTATTACAGCAACTTGAAGGATATCATTATCTGAAAAAGCATCGGCTCTTACATCTACCGAAATACTTTCTGGTGGATATGAGCCTATAACTAATGTCGATGCAGGAATAGTACAGCCAGTTACAATATTAGTAGCAATTATGGAATACGTATTGGCAGACGTAGGCATAAATATTGGACCCGTTTCTCCAACTATTTCATTTCCTGAAATTGCATCGCCTGCATACCATTGAAAAGTATATTCGGCTGGACTCAATTGTGTGTCTATTGGTGGGTTAGGTAAGAATGTATCTAAAACAGGATCAATAAATTGTCCATCTGGTGACAAACAGATAACATATCTGTCTTCAATTGCTATTTCTGGAACAGGATTCACGATTAAAGTTAAAGGGGCAACTACAAAACATTGACTATTAGTTGGTGTTACTCTTACATAAATAATTTGTGTAACTGGTTGTGTATTAATAAATGCAGTTGGATTTGGAATACTATTTACATTTCCAGCTATAGCATCTGCTTCAGATTCGTAATACAGAAAAGTATAGTCCAAAGGATCAAAGCCATTTAAAATCTCGTCTTCTCTTCGAGTTAAGTCAAAATTATCAAAGCCATCGTTATCCACTTCGCATTCTTCGATTGGGGAAGGCATTTCATTTAAATTCTCATATAAAATAGTTTCTAAAAATAGTGTTATAGTTGCAGTACATAAATTACTTCCTGTTGCTAAAACCAAAATATCTCTAGTTAACAATGTATTATTATAGGTAGTTGGATTGGCAATTTGGCTATTATTATCTAAATCTAACTGCGACTCATAATATTTAAATGTAATTGAAGTATCACTACCAGATATCTGATCTTCGCGAATAGTCAAATCATAAACAGTAAGTACTTGACTATTGCATTCTTGGATTACATCTGGTTGAAAAATTACGGGATTTGGAATCACAACTACATCGAAAAACATATCTGTACTCACACATTCACCATTGTCTTCTATACCATTTCCATTATCGTCAAATGAAGCACGAACATAAATAGTTTGTGGGTTAGAGGTATTCGTTAAAGAAGTAATTGCTCCAATATTATTTTCAGCATCATTTAAATCATCAAAGTAACTTATAATTATATTTTCTGTTTGTGTGCCAATAACTTCAACATCCTTTGTTGTTAAATCGAAAAGTGCAGCATCATTTCCTTCATCACAAAGCACATAATCAGTAACCGTATTTAACAACGGAACCGAATCTACTGTTAATGTAATATATTCACCAAGACCTAAACATGCATTGAGCAGATCGCTATCTACTCTAACAACGATATTTTGAACATATGTCGACGTTTCATTTCTATAATTACTAATATCTATTATGGCGTTTATTTCTTCTAAAGCATCTGTGAAATTTAAATAGTATGTAACAGTAAGTGTTTGTCCTGGAGGAAATTGTGCCAATATCAGTGCAGTAGCATCACTAAAGTCAAAAGCTGCAATACCATTCGTATTGTCATTATCTACTTGATAATCATCACAAACATTATAATCTAAATTAAATGAAGAAGGGATAAGTGTTGTACTTACTGTTAAATTTATTTGTGCAGTTTTATAACAACCATTAGGAGCTTCTATTCTCGAATATACAACGCCAGTTAATGGGTTTGGATTCGGGTAATTTAAATAATTTGTTATTTGATCTGCAATAAAACCCGTTTCTGCTTCTGCCATTGATAGATAATACGTAATGGTTTCGTTTGAAGCATTACTAGAAATTAAATTGTCAGCTTCTGTTAAATTAAATATTGTATAGCCATCATTATCATCATCACACTGAAATAAATCAACATTAGCGACTACAATTGGATTTAAATTTACTATTAAATCAAAACTTGTAGTAGCATAACATTCAGGGCTTAATATATTTTCAATTCTCGCAACAATAGTTTGTGGGCTAGTACTATTCGTAATTGGAGAAGTAATATCTATTCCAATTAAACCAGAATCTGCTTCAGCCTGCGAGTAATAATATTTTACATCATAATCTACTACAGATTGTGTGCCTAATATATCACTTGTCTTTATTGATAAATCAAATGTCGCAGGATCTGTGTCATTACATAAAATATAATCAGTTGTTGGATTCGCAATTGCATCTATGTAAACATTTAGGTTAAATGTTCCAATATCAAAACACTCTATAAGATCTGTAGTTGTATTATCAATTCGGGCATAAACAACTTCTGATGCAGAAACATTTGGATAATTAACTGGTAACGGATTTAAACCGTCATTAGCATCTGTTGGATTATCATAATATGTTACACCAAAAACGGCTGGATCTAATCCATCTAGGACTTCTATATCTTTGGTATTTAAATTAAACTCCGTAATACCATCATCATCACAAATATTATAATCACTTATGATTGGATTAATAACAGGATCATCAAAAAAAGCGACGTTAAAACTATAAGTCTCTAATAATGTGCCAGCTATATCAAAAGCTTCAGCCTTGTAAAAATTTGTAGCTAATACATTGTAAATAGCTGTATTAAACCCAATAATTTCAACAAAATTTCCCGATCCATCATCTTCATACCAAACATAATTGGCTGCATTTGTTGTCGTTGCATCTAAATCTATACTACCTCCTAAACAGCCAACTTCATCTGCAAGTATTCCACAGTTTGTTTGCCCAGTTCCAGAAGACTGATTAACTGTTATAAACCCAGGTTGATTAGAAAAATTCGTAATCAGTAACACATAAACTTCACCTGACATTCCATTAGGGATGGTTACATTTTCAACATTGTTAGGCGAATAACTACAATCTACTGTATTTACTGAAGTAAGTCCTCCTGAACAAGCAGTATTAGAATCTGCAAATGGGCCATAAAGAATAAAATCTACATCTAAATTCGGAGGACCACCTTCAACTGTACTTTGCTCAATTCTTAAAACTAAACTGCCATCTTGAGCAATCTCTAAAAAAAACCACGCGGGGTTTGGTTGAGAACCTAAACATCCATAGTTCGGACCTCCTTCTGCGGCACTTCCTCCCGAAGAATTAGGGTAAGAAAAATTATCCGAACCACACAAAGGTTCTGAACTATCACAAAAAGTAGCACCACCACTTTGACCAAAGACACTTTGGCTGGCAAAAAAACATATTAATATAATGGTGATTATTCTTTTAAAAAAAATCATCTACTTAAAACTTATTACACAACCCATATAAACTTACTGTTTCAAACTAAGTTACTTTCGAAACTCTTGTTCATTAAACATCCTATAAATTAATTCGAAAAGGAAAGCAAAATTAACATTTTTACATAATATAGTCGGTATTCAACAGTTTATTATCGATAAATTAATACTTTGTTAATTCAAAACGTAAGAAAACGGAATTACTTATCTTTGCAGATTAAAAACTAGATAATTTTTTTGATTAATGAAAATTAAAAATACGCTGGAAGAATTTGAATCTTTAGGAAATGATCACATAGGCACTTCGACTAATACGCCTATGCGTAAAGATGCTTTTAAACTTTCTAATGATGAAAAAATGGATATCATTAAAGATGATGTTCGTCATATTATGGAAACTCTAGGACTTGATTTAAATGATGATAGTTTAAGCGGAACACCAAATCGTGTAGCAAAAATGTTTGTTAAAGAGCTTTTTGCAGGTCTAAATCCTGACACAAAACCTAATGCATCAACATTTGAAAACAAATATAAATATGGCGAAATGCTAGTTGAAAAAAACATCACTGTTTATTCAACTTGCGAACACCATTTATTACCAATAGTTGGTAAAGCTCATGTTGCTTATATCTCCAACGGAACTGTTGTAGGTTTATCTAAAATGAATCGTATTGTAGATTATTATGCAAAAAGACCTCAAGTTCAAGAACGTCTAACCATACAGATTGTAAAAGAATTACAAGAGGTTTTAAAAACCGAAGATGTTGCTTGTGTTATCGATGCAAAACATCTTTGTGTTAACTCTCGCGGTATTAGAGACACAGAAAGTAGTACTGTAACTTCAGAATTTGGAGGACAATTTAAAGAAAAAGAAACACGTAGAGAATTTTTAGATTATATTAAATTAGATACGAAATTTTAAAATGTTTGTTGTGAAGTCGAAAAGCTGTTAAGTTGTTTAAAATCAATTTTATAATTAAACGACAAACAACTTAACTTAAAAATTATGCATATATATTCTTTTGAAAAATTAGAAGTTTGGAAAGAAACTATAAAACTGGCAGTGAAAACTTATAAAATAACCAAAGAATTTCCTTCTGAAGAAAAATTTGGGTTAATTTCTCAAATGAGACGATGTTCTGTTTCGGTATCTTCTAATATTGCAGAAGGAACAGCTAGATTAACAAATAAAGATAAAGCTCATTTTATGACTATGGCTTATAGTTCTGCACTCGAATTATTAAATCAAGCTATAATTTCAAAAGAATTAGAGTTTATTTCAGAAAAAAACTATAAAAATATTAGATTAGAGATTGAATCTATAACTAATAAAATTAACGCATTACGAAATCATTTTATTAAGTCTTAACGACTTAATAACCGACGACTTAACAACTATGCAACTTTTTAAAGAACAGCAAATAAAAATTTACAATACACTTACCGGGCAAAAGGAAATCTTCAAACCACTTGAAGAAGGTTATGTAGGCATGTATGTTTGTGGCCCAACAGTTTATAGTAATGTACACTTAGGTAATGTAAGAACATTCATGTCTTTTGATATGATTTTTCGTTATTTAAAACATTTAGGTTATAAAGTACGATACGTAAGAAATATTACGGATGCAGGTCATTTAGAAAATGATGCAGATCTTGGAGAAGATAAAATTACAAAAAAGGCACGATTAGAATCCATCGAACCTATGGAAATTGTACAGCGTTATACTGTCGATTTTCATAATGTTTTGCAAACCTTAAACTTTTTACCACCAAGTATTGAACCAACCGCTACAGGCCATATTATTGAACAAATTGAGTTAATTCAAACCATAATCACCAATGGTTTTGCCTACGAAATAAATGGGTCTGTATATTTTGATGTACATAAATATAATGAGACAAATGAGTATGGTATTTTAAGTAAACGTAAGCTTGAAGATTTAATCCATAATACACGTGCATTAGATGGCCAGAGCGATAAAAAAAATCCTCAAGATTTTGCGCTTTGGAAAAAAGCAGAACCTACTCATATTATGCGCTGGCCTTCTCCATGGAGTGATGGTTTTCCTGGCTGGCATTTAGAGTGTACTGCAATGAGTACTAAATACCTTGGAAATCAATTTGATATTCATGGTGGAGGAATGGACTTAAAATTTCCACACCATGAGTGTGAAATTGCTCAAAACCAAGCGGCAAAAAACCTTTCTCCTGTTAAATACTGGATGCATGCAAATATGCTTGAACTCAATGGTTCTCGTATGAGCAAATCAACAGGGAATTATATAAATCCTGCAGAATTATTTTCTGGCGAAAATGAAATTATGTCTAAAGGGTTCTCTTCTGGTGTTATACGCTTCTTTATGATGCAAGCAGCTTACAGAAGTATTTTAGATTTAACTAATGATGGTTTATTGGCAGCAGAAAAAGGATTTAACAGACTAATGGATGCCGTTAATTTAATAGATACTTTAAAAACTGAAGCTACGACCTCTATTGATATTGCAACTTGGAAACAGTCTTGTTACACTGCAATGAATGACGATTTTAATACGCCTATATTAATTGCTAATTTATTTGAAGCTGTCAAGTATATTAATCAATTAAAAGATGAAAGCGCATCTATAACTAAAGAAGATTTAATAGTTTTAAAAGAAACAATAAACACATTTGTTTTCGATATATTAGGTCTTCAAAATGAATCTAAAGAAAATACTAATTCAGACAAACTCACTGGAGCTGTAGAATTGCTTATAAATTTAAGGCAAGAAGCAAGAGCTAATAAAGATTTTGCCTTATCTGATAAAATTCGTGATGAATTAATTGAAGCTGGTATTCAGCTTAAGGATGGTAAAGATGGTACATCTTTTACGACGAATTAATGTACGGTTATTTGTTGTTATAATCACACTGACCAGTCCTGAATAAAAGCTACATAATTTAAACCAATTATGTGTGAAACTGACAAAGCAACCAGACGGTATTCAGATCTTTTAAACTGATAATTTTAGACGAACTCACTTCAGAAAAACTCAACACTTTTTGAAAAAACTATTTACATATCCATTTATCTTGCTTATAAAAACCTATCAGTTATTGATATCGCCTTTAACACCTGCAACGTGTCGGTTTCAACCCACTTGCTCGCATTACAGTAAAGAGGCGTTAGAAAAATATGGTTTATTAAAAGGCGGAATGCTTTCAATTAAAAGGATTTTAAAATGTCATCCTTGGGGTGATTCTGGATACGATCCTGTTCCTGGTAAAGGTGAAAAAAAATAAAAAGCTCTTTTATTCGTTTCTTTTCTAATCCGTTTGCAATTACTTATATTTACCATTGAAAATTCAATCTTATGCACATATTAAAATTTAACTGGAATCCAATAACAGGAATTGACATTGTTGGCAATTTCAAACTTCATTTTTATAGTGTTATGTGGATTGTAGCCTTCTTGCTAGGATGGTACATTATGAAACGAATTTTCACCAAAGAAAAAGTCTCCATTGAGTTTTTAGACCCTCTATTTCTATATACAGTACTGGCTACGATGCTTGGTGCTCGATTAGGTCATGTGTTATTTTATCAATCGGAATTAATTTCCCAAGATTTCTTCAGTATTTTTCTTCCATTTAGATTTAAAGGTGGTTTTGAATTTACAGGATTTCAAGGTCTTGCAAGTCATGGTGCAGCTATAGGTATTATAATTGGCATGTATTTATACCGAAAAAAATACAAGTACAAATCGCTTATGTGGATTTTAGACCGTATTGTTATACCTGTTGCAAGTGGTGCCATATTTATTAGAATTGGAAACTTTATTAATTCAGAAATTATAGGAAAAGTAACAGATTCAAGTTTTGGTGTACGCTTTATTCAAGATGAATATTATAAAAATCAGATCACACAATTAACAGGAATAAAAGATGTAAAAGAAGCGTATGCAGCAGTAACTAATAATCCAGAATTCGCTAATTTATTAGAAGCTGTTCCTTATAGACATCCTGCACAATTATATGAAGCATTTTGTTATATTTTTGTGTTTTTAGCTCTTTGGCTATTCTATACAAAAACCAATAAGGGTAATCAGACTGGTTTCTTATTTGGGTTGTTTTTAGTACTATTATGGACCGTTCGTTTCTTTATCGAATTTGTAAAAGAAGCACAAAACATAGAGCGAGCAGAATGGACATTAAATACTGGGCAATGGTTAAGTATTCCGTTTGTTCTTATTGGTCTGTACTTTATGTTTGTATATAAACCTAAATCTTCAAAAAAGTAATTATGCGTTGTAAAAACGTAACTTTATATACACTTCTATTTTTTGGTTGTATTAGTTTCAATGCCATTTCGTGTAAAGAAGAAAAAAAGGAAATTAAACAGGTAGAAGTTTCTTTTAAAAAGGAAGGTGAGCTAACTATTTACAAAGCTACTTCAGATTCTATTATTAAAAAGTTAGATATTGAAATTGCAGATTCTGATTACGAAACTGAAACAGGTTTAATGTATCGTTCTTCAATGAAAACCAACCAAGGTATGCTTTTTATTTTCCCAGACGTCAAACCACGTGCTTTCTATATGAAGAACACACAATTCTCTTTAGATCTTATTTTTATAGACAATAATAACACCATTGTTAGCTTTCAAGAAAACGCCAAACCCTTTGACGAATCGCCCTTACCTTCTAACTTACCTGCTAAATATGTATTAGAATTAAATGCTGGTTTGGTTAGTAAATGGGGAATTCGTGTAGGAGATCGTATTTCGTATTAAATCAAAAAAAAGCCCCTCAAAAAAATTGAAGGACTCTTTCATATAATATAAAAAGAGTTATTTAGCTTTCTCTTCTTTTTCTACAACTTTATTCTTTAAAGCATCTTTAGCATCAGAACCTCCTTTTTCAAGAGCATCGTACATAATTGGTGTCGCAATAAACAACGAAGAATATGTTCCTACAATGACACCTACAATAAGTGCAAACATAAATCCTCTAATAGAATCGCCACCAAAGATAAAAATTGCTAAAAGTACAACCAATGTTGTTAGCGATGTATTTAATGTTCTACTTAAAGTACTGCTTAATGAAGAATCTACGACTCTATCAAAATCCCAACTTGTATGCTCATTAAAGAATTCACGAATTCTATCGAATACAACCACTGTATCATTTAACGAGTAACCAATTACTGTTAAAATTGCCGCTATAAATGCTTGGTCAATTTCCATATTAAATGGCATGAATTTATAAGTTAACGAGAATACACCTAATACAATTAATACATCATGAAATACTGCTGCTACAGCACCAAGTGAGTATTGCCATTTCTTAAAACGCAATAGTATATAAAGGAATACTACTATCAAAGAACCAAGTATTGCCCAAAATGATGATTTCTTAATATCATCTGCAATGGTAGGGCTTACTTTATAATATTTCATTAAACCAACAGTTTTAGTATCGGAGTCACTTATAAAATCGTTATAAGACAATCCTTCTAAATGTGGTTGTAATGCGGTAAACAAACTTAATCTTATCTCTTCATCAACCTCTGCTCCTGTTTCATTTACTTTATATTTGGTAGTTATTTTTAACTGGTTAGCATCACCAAACGTTTTTGCGTCTGCGCTACCAAACACATCTGTTAAAGTTGACGTAATTTCTGTTGAACTTACATCTTGAGCAAAACGAACTTGGTAGGTTCTACCACCTACAAAATCGACACCTTGATCTAAACCATTTGTGAACATTGACCCTAAACTTATTAGTATTAAAGCACCAGAAAGAATGTAAGCCATCTTACGTTTTTTCAAGAATTTAATGTCAATATTTCTAAATAAGTTTTTAGTAAGTCCTGTAGAGAAATCTAATGAGCCACCTCTATTAATATGCCCATCTATCAATAATCTAGTGATAAATATTGCAGTAAATAATGATGTACCAATACCAATTAAAAGTGTCGTTGCAAATCCTTTAATTGGACCTGTACCAAATACAAATAAGATTAAAGCCGTTAAACCAGTTGTAATATTGGCATCTAAAATAGAAGATAACGCATTACTAAATCCATCTTTAATCGATTCTTTTTGTCCTTTCCCTTTAGCAAGTTCTTCTCGTATTCGTTCAAAAATAAGTACGTTCGCATCAACAGACATACCAATTGTTAATACGATACCAGCAATTCCTGGGAGTGTTAATACCGCTCCTAACCCAGAAAGTATTCCGAAAATTAAAACAATATTTAAAGACATCGCAATATCTGCATAAATACCTGCTTTACCGTAATAAAATACCATCCATATTAATACAAGCGCTAATGCAATTAAGAAAGATGTTTTTCCACTATCGATTGCTTCTTGACCTAAAGAAGGCCCTACAACTTCACTTTGAATAATATCTGCTGAAGCTGGTAATTTACCTGCTCTTAAAACATTTGCTAAATCGACTGCTTCGTTTAAAGTAAACTGACCTGATATTTCTGAACTTCCACCAGAAATAGGACCTGTTGTAACACCAGGAGCAGAATAGACTATATCATCAAGTACTATGGCTATTTGACCGCCTTCTGTAAATGCTTTACCTGTCATTTCTTCCCAAGTTTTTGCACCTTTAGCATTCATTTGCATAGAAACTGTTGGCTTACTTGTTGGTCCATAAGCTTGCCTAGCATCTGTAACGACCGAACCACTTAATGGTGGCACACCTTCTCTATTGCCAACTAAAGCATATAACTCTAAAATTTCACTGTCCTTATCTGGTTTACCAAACAAAAACTTTACATAACGTTGTTCGGCTGGAAGTAAGGATCTTACTTCTGGCATATTTAAATAATTAAGAACCGTTTCTCTATCTTTAAGGTCAAACTGTCCAATTATTGGACCACCTTGATACCCTTGGCCTTTAAATAAATCGAATATTGGGTTTATAGCTACTACCGTAGAATCTGCACCTGCTTCTCCTAAAAGATCATCGATTGTTGAATCTACAGCATCTGTATCTTGATCGTCACTTTCTACTTCTTGAGCTTCAGTTTTTGGAGCAACAATATCTTTTAAAACCTCGTTTGCTTGTGCTAAAAACGGAAAAAATTGTTCGCCTTTATAAGCGTACCAAAATTGCAATTGCGCTGTACTTTGTAATAGTTTTATAGCACGATCTTTATCTTTAACTCCTGGTAATTCGACAAGAATACGTCCAGAATTTCCTAAACGTTGAATCGTTGGCGATGTAACACCAAACTCATCAATACGCTTACGTAATACTTCGTATGCTGAAACTATAGACTCATCAATCTTTGTTTCGATAATAGGCTGAACCTCAGCGTCAGTCATATTAAAAGTAATCTCGTCACTTAAAGTTCTGTTTGCAAAAATATCTGGAGAAGCAAGTTTTACATCTCCTTTAATAGCATCAAAAGCCACAAAGAAATCTTCTAAATAAGTACTCTGGCTATTTTTTTGTAACTCTAATGCATCATCTAAAGCTTTATTAAAAATTGGGTCATTACTGTTATTGGCAAGCCCTTGTAAAATATCCTTTACTGATATTTGTAATATAACGCTAACTCCTCCTTTTAAATCTAAACCTAAAGGCATTGCCTTTTGTTTTACTTCGCTATAAGTAAAATCTGCAATCCCAATATCAAATACTTTTTCGGTTGAAATCGAATCTAGATATTGACGCTCTTTAACTTCGTCGCCATTTGAGAAAGCACTTGCATTACTTTCAACGTTATTTGCTTTAAATGTAAAAGACAATTGGTATATACTTACCAAGCCAAACAAAATTGCAAATAGTATTACTAATCCTTTATTCTGCATTATATATATATTTAGTGGTCAAATTTTTTTAAACCGAGCAAATATAGAATTTACCGTATAATTTGACAATTAATTTTTTATAATTTAATATGATTTTTAAATGTCTTCAATATAACTCATGAAAACTATCTTTAAAATGTAAGCACATATATAAAAGCCGCATTTTAAAGTTTTTAATTTTTCGGAAACCCGTGTAGTTGTTATGAATTCCCTTATACTAGAGGACCTGCTCTAACTTCAGGAATAATGTATGACGCATTATCTATTGAAGTTTCAATACTTCGCCATACTTTATAGGATATTTTTACATTATTATCTTCATTCTCAACATCTATGATATTAGTTAGTGAAAATAAATTTGGGTCGTAATATCTATCGCTTTCTAACTTCTTATTTAATACAATTCCTTCTAAACCTAAATCGACATCACTCGTATTTTGAATCTCAAATATATCAAGATTGTAGCTAATTACACCATCTTCTGAAGAACGCCTTTGATCGTTTTCATCATCATTATTATATGTAAAATTAATCTTTAATTTTTTTTCTTGAAAAAGTGTTTCCTTTACTCTGGTAACATCTGCATCACTGTAATACGTGATTTTTAGTTTACCATTTACTTCTTTCTTTACTTGTATATTGTTTGCTCCTATATCTTGTAAATGCAATTTAACAATTGCAATTGTATTTTGAGCTTCTTGAGAAGATGCTTCTATATCTGTAAATTGCATTACTATTTCCTGATTTGCTACCGAGTTTTGTTGCTGACTTGCAACACCTAAAAAGGTAAGTATCAGGATTAATAAGCCTAAACGCAATTTTATTTTCATGTGCCAAATATAGAAAAAAAATAAAGACCATATTTCTAAGGTCTTTACATATTTATTTAGTTAAAGTATTAAAAGAAAAATCACATTCCCATTAATTGATCTGTTTGCTCATAGCCTTCAGGAGGTGTCATATCAAACTTATCATTAGAAACTGTTTCTTCTTTTATTTCAGTTACCTCATGAACAATAGTCATATCCATTCCCATTTGATTCATATTCATAGTCAATAATAATGGAAACTCTCTAAAGTCTTCACCAAACATTGTTGCTTGTTGAGATATTGCACTCAATTTATCCGTTGCAAACATTTTCATATTAATCGTTACACCTTCTTTAACAACCGAGATATTATATTCTTGGCAAGTGTAACCTAAAATCGTTTTGGTTTCGCCTCCTTTAACAACTTCTATGTTTTTTAAATCTTCTTCTGAAGGCACAGTGCTTTTGGTTACATATTTTTTACTAACCATTTGATTATCCATTAATACTAACATTTTTTTAGAATCATTATCTATTATGGAAATCATGTTGCCAGACATTGGATTGGACGTTTCAGACCGAGACTTATTTTCTTTAAAATAAGTTGTTGTAATAACATCTCCTAACATTGCAAATTGTGCATTTGCCTGCTCATTATCACTCGAAATTTTTTGTTTAGAAAGTATGACACCTTCTGTTATTTTTACTTGAGAAAAAGCTGTTAAACTTAAAGCTATTAGTAAAAAACTAAATATTTTTTTCATTATATTTTTTTAAAATTGTTTAACAAAATACTAAAGGGATAATAATCCATTGGTTTTTTTAACGCCTTCTGCACTTTGTATCATATGTGATTTTTCGGCATCACTCAAATCTATTTCTACAATACTTTCAATACCGTTTTTACCCAAAATTACTGGAACTCCAATACATAAATCGTTTAAGCCGTATTCACCTTCTAAAAACGTTGAACATGGAAACATTTTCTTTTGGTCGCAAGCAATCGCTTGTACTAATCCAGAAACTGCTGCTCCAGGAGCATACCAAGCAGACGTGCCTAATAAACCAGTAAGCGTTGCTCCACCTACTTTAGTATCTTCTTTTACTTGGTCCAATCTTTCTGCCGATAAAAATTCAGAAACCTTAATACTATTTCTCGTGGCATGTTGTGTTAATGGCACCATGCCTTTATCGCTATGACCACCAATTACCATACCGTCTACATCGCTAATCGGAGCTTCTAAAGCTTCTGCTAAACGATATTTAAAACGTGCCGAATCTAATGCACCACCCATTCCAATAATTCTATTTTTTGGAAGACTTGTAGTCTTATGCACTAAATATGTCATTGTATCCATTGGGTTACTAACAACAATCATTACTGTATTTGGAGAATGCTCAATTAAATTAGAAGATACAGTTTTTACAATACCAGCATTAATACCAATTAACTCTTCACGAGTCATACCTGGTTTTCTAGGAATTCCTGACGTAATTACACAAATATCACTATTTGCAGTTTTACTATAATCATTGGTTGAACCTGTTATTTTTGTATCAAATCCGTTTAATGACGCTGTTTGCATTAAATCCATCGCTTTACCTTCTGCATACCCTTCTTTAATGTCTAATAAAACAACTTCTGAAGCGAAATTTTTAATTGCGATATATTCTGCGCAACTTGCTCCAACTGCTCCTGCTCCAACTACTGTAACTTTCATTTACTTAATATTTTTATATTATTTATAATTTATTTTATTTGAAAAAGATCTTTCGACTGCGCTCAAAGGGCAATTATTTTACGCATCAATATTTGCATAAATAGCGTTTTTTTCTATAAACTCTCTTCGTGGTGGTACTTCGTCTCCCATAAGCATAGAGAAAATACGATCTGCCTCTGCTCCATTATCAATTTGAACTTGACGCAACGTTCTAAAATCTGGATTCATGGTTGTGTCCCAAAGTTGGGTAGCATTCATTTCTCCAAGACCTTTGTAGCGTTGAATTTTACTTCCATCTCCAAAGTCTGTCATAATGTTCATTCGTTCATCATCACTCCAAGCATATTGCTTTTTAGCACCTTTTTTTACTAAATATAATGGTGGAGTTGCAATATAAATATGACCGTTTTCAATTAACTCTTTCATATATCTAAAGAAAAATGTTAAAATTAATGTTTCGATATGGCTACCGTCAATATCGGCATCACACATAATCACTACTTTATGATAACGTAATTTTGAAAGGTTTAAAGCTCTTGGGTCTTCTTCAGTACCGATAGTTACACCAAGTGCTGTGAAAATATTTTTAATTTCTTCATTTTCAAATACTTTATGTTGCATTGCTTTTTCAACATTCAATATTTTTCCACGAAGTGGAAGGATCGCTTGAAATGCTCTATCTCGACCTTGTTTTGCAGTTCCTCCTGCCGAATCTCCCTCTACAAGAAATACCTCACATTTTGCAGGGTCTTGTTCTGAACAATCAGATAATTTCCCTGGCAAACCACCAATACTCATAACAGTTTTACGCTGAACCATTTCACGAGCTTTTTGAGCTGCATGACGTGCTTGTGCTGCTAATATTACTTTTTGCACAATAACTTTAGCATTTTCTGGGTGTTCTTCAAGATAGTCAGTCAGCATTTCAGACACCGCTTGACTTACTGAAGCAGATACTTCTCTGTTTCCAAGTTTTGTTTTGGTCTGTCCTTCGAATTGTGGCTCTGCCACTTTTACCGAAATAATTGCTGTTAACCCTTCACGGAAGTCATCTCCAGCAACATCAAATTTCAGTTTATCTAACATACCCGAGTTATCTGCAAACTTCTTTAAGGTATGTGTTAATCCACGTCTAAATCCTGAAAGGTGCGTCCCTCCTTCATGTGTATTAATATTATTTACATAACTATGTAAATTTTCTGCATACGATGTATTATAAATCATAGCGACCTCTACAGGTACACCGTTTTTTTCACCTTCAAATGCTATAACATCTTTCATTAATGGATCACGAGTAGCATCTAAATATTTTATGAATTCTGGCAAACCAATTTCAGAGTAAAATATATCAGAAATAAATTCTCCTTTTTCGTCTTTGTCTCGTTTGTCTGTAATAGAAATTGTCAACCCCTTATTTAGGTACGACAATTCTCGCATACGACTTGCCAGAGTTTCATAACTATATTCAATAGTTTGTGTAAAAATTGTAGTGTCTGGTCTAAAAGTTACAGTTGTTCCGTTTTTGTCTGAATCTCCAATTGATTTAACTGGATACATCGATTTACCGCGCTCATATTCTTGTTCCCAAACTTTACCTTCTCTAAAAACAGTTGCTGTTAAATGCTCTGATAGTGCATTTACACAACTTACACCAACACCATGCAATCCTCCAGAAACCTTATAAGAATCTTTATCAAACTTTCCTCCTGCTCCAATTTTAGTCATTACAACCTCTAGCGCCGAAACACCTTCTTTTTTGTGTAGACCAACAGGAATACCACGACCATTATCTACTGTTGTAATAGAATTGTCTTCGTTTATAATCACATCAATCTTATCACAATGTCCTGCCATTGCTTCATCAATCGAGTTGTCTACAACTTCATACACTAAATGGTGTAAACCACGTACGCCAACATCTCCAATATACATCGATGGGCGCATACGAACATGTTCCATACCTTCTAATGCCTGAATACTATCGGCCGAATAATCGTGTTTTTTATTTTCTTCTTTATTATCGCTCATATTCTATATTTATCTTAATTTGAGTTTTGTTCTATTACAAAAAAAAAGATGCTAAAAAGCATCCTTTTGAACACAAACAAATATAAGAAATATTGGATCCAATTTAAAGGTTTTTAATAGTTAAAATGCATAATTATCAACATTTGTTAATTACTTGAAAGTAGCTTAAAACGCTTAAAAAGTGGTTTAAACTAGATTTTGATGTTTTTTAATGCACTTCCGTTTTAATAAAAACCGCAAAACCTCGTAGAAACGAAGTTTTGTTATAATTATACATATAAAATCATTATTAAATATGTATTATTTAAGTCGTTTTAATACGCATCGTCATGAACATTAGCGACTGCTCTACCACTCGGGTCATTCATGTTTTTAAAAGCTTCATCCCATTCTAAAGCAATTTTTGTACTGCAAGCCACACTTGCCTCTTGAGGCACACATAAGGCTGCTGCATCACTCGGAAAATGTTCTGCAAAAATTGAACGATAATAAAATTCTTCTTTACTTAAGGGTGTTTGAATCGGGAATTTATATTTGGCGTTCGCTAATTGCTCGTCTGAAACTTCTGAATCAACAACTTCTTTAAGTGTATCTATCCAACTGTAACCAACACCATCAGAAAATTGTTCTTTTTGTCTCCAAGCTACACTTTCTGGTATCATATCTTCAAATGCCTTTCTCACAACCCATTTTTCCATACGTTCGCCATTTATCATTTTATCTTTTGGATTAATACGCATGGCAACATCCATAAATTCTTTATCCAAAAATGGCACTCGACCTTCAATTCCCCAAGCAGCTAAACTTTTATTCGCACGTAAACAATCATACATATGTAATTTTTCTAATTTACGAACTGTTTCTTCATGAAATTCTTTGGCATTTGGTGCTTTATGAAAGTATAAATAGCCTCCAAATAATTCGTCTGCGCCTTCACCAGACAACACCATTTTAATTCCCATAGATTTTATAACTCGGGCCATTAAGTACATAGGTGTCGAAGCTCTAATAGTCGTTACATCATAAGTTTCTAAATTATAAACAACATCTTTTATTGCGTCTAACCCTTCCTGAATAGTAAACTTTATTTCATGATGAATTGTTTTAATATGATCTGCAACTTTACGTGCGGCGGCTAAATCTGGAGAACCTTCTAATCCTACTGAAAATGAATGGAGTTGTGGATACCATGCGTCTTTTTTGTCGTCAGATTCTATTCGTTTTTGCGCATATTTTTTTGCTATTGCTGACGTTACCGAAGAATCTAAACCACCAGAAAGTAAAACACCATAAGGCACATCACTCATTAATTGTCTGTGGACTGCAGCTTCTAAAGCTTCTTTAATCTCTTGAATGCTTGTTTCATTATCTTTTACAGCATCGTATTCTGTCCAATCACGTTTATACCATTTTACAAACTCACCATCTTTACTTGACAAATAATGTCCTGGAGGAAATAATTCTATTTTTGTACAAACACCTTCAAGAGCTTTTAATTCTGAAGCAACGTAAAAAGTTCCATTTTGATCCCAACCAATATATAAAGGGATAATTCCCATGTGGTCACGTGCTATAAAGTACTCATCATTTTCTGCATCGTAAATCGCAAAACCAAAAATACCATTCATTTTATCAATAAAATCGGCACCCTTTTCTTGATACAATGCTAAAATAACTTCACAATCAGACTCGGTCTGAAAGTTGTAGTTTGGAAATTGCTTACGCAATTCTCTATGGTTATATATTTCGCCATTTGCAGCAAGCACCAAATTTTTATTTTCATTAAATAAAGGTTGTTTTCCAGATGCCGGGTCTACAATCGCCAAACGCTCATGAGCCATAATAGCTTTATCGTTATTAAAAATACCACTCCAATCTGGTCCACGATGACGAATAGTCTTGGACATTTCTAATACTTGAGGTCTTAAATCTTCTGCCTTTTGCTTTAAATCGAACGCGCATACAATTCCGCACATAATTTTATTTTTTATAATTACAATGCAAATATGAATATAAAGTATTAATTATAATACAATAATACCCTAATTACTTACAAATTAAAACAAATTATATAGTTTTTACATTAATTATAAATCAATTGCTTATTTATGAAAGCTTTAACTAATTAATTGTAAAGCTTGCATTATCTTTTCGACTGCTTAAAATCATTCACACAATAACTAAAACACATTATGAAAAAATCAACATTTATTACAACTATTACTTTTACATTTATTATGCTATTATCTGTAAATGTAAATGCGCAAAAATTTGCCAAACTAGACAAAAGTCCGATGGATGCAGCTAGCTTCCCAAGCAGTTATAAAATAGCCGAAAAAACTGTAAAAGTAGTTTATAGCAGACCACAATTAAACGGACGTTCTTTAGAAAGTCTAGCTCCGAACGGAAAACAATGGAGAACTGGTGCAAACGAAGCTGCCGAAATTACTTTTTACAAAGACACTGATGTTGCAGGAACAGTTATTAAATCTGGAACTTACACATTATCTACTATTCCTGGAAAAACAGAATGGACTTTTATTTTTAGTACAGACTTAAATGTTTGGGGAACCTATTTTTATAATGAAGCAAATGACGTTGCAAGAGTAAAAGGAAATGTAACTAAAAGTGATGATTCTCTGGATGCATTCTCAATCGCTTTTGACGATGGCGGATCAATGCATCTCGGATGGGGAAATGCTAGAGTTGCATTGCCTATGAATGTAAAATAATTTTAATAGCAAATATTTATAAAAAAGCTTTGAGAGATCAAGGCTTTTTTAATTTATGGGATATTCAAATACTTATGCGTTTGTAAAGACACCTTCCATTTTGGGTTTTTCATGACATAATCTACAATTTCAGGAACTACGATATCACGCTTACTCCATTCTGGTTGTAAATATAAAATACAGTCTTTATTAACTTTTGAAGCTTGCTCTTCGGCAAATTTAAAATCACTCTTATTATAAACAATTACTTTAAGTTCGTGGGCTTTTTCGTAAACTTCTTTAGTTGGTAATTTTAGTTTTTTTGGCGATAGGCAAATCCAATCCCAAGTTCCTGTTAATTTATAAGCACCAGATGTTTCGATATGCACATTCATACCTTTTGCTTTTAATTGTGAAGTTAAAAGCGTCATATCCCACGTTAATGGTTCGCCTCCAGTAACTACAATTGTATCGCTAAATTTTGCAGCATTTTCTACAATTTTTGACGTTTCGGTTGGAGGATGTAATTCTGCATCCCAACTTTCTTTCACGTCGCACCAATGACAACCAACATCGCAACCTCCAACTCTAATAAAATACGCAGCAGTACCTTTATGGTAACCTTCTCCCTGAATCGTATAAAACTCTTCCATTAAAGGCAATAACTCCCCTTTATTTACCAATGCTTTAATCTCTTGCTCCATAGATTGCAAAGATAACTTACAGTTTGAAGTTTCTTATTAAAATGTTGAAAAAATTTCCTGAAGGATTGCTTCAAGATTAGTATTTTTATAAAAAATTAAAAAATGAGTAGAGACGAAGAGTTTTTTAATCATATTATTGAAGGAAACACTAACAAAGGTGAATACTTAACACTTGGATCTGCCATACTAGATGGAAAGACCATTAAAAACACCTATGTAAATGTACCCTTAAAAACCATGAACAGACATGGTTTAATCGCCGGCGCAACTGGAACAGGCAAAACCAAGACATTACAAGTGTTGGCTGAAAATTTAAGCGATAAAGGAATTCCTGTAGTTCTTATGGATATCAAAGGCGATTTAAGCGGCTTGGCTCAACCAAGTCCTGGGCATCCAAAAATTGATGAACGTCATGAACAAATAGGTTTGCCTTTTGAGGCCAAGTCTTTTCCTGTGGAGATACTAACATTGTCGGAACAAGATGGTGTTCGACTTAGAGCAACAGTTAGCGAATTTGGCCCCGTATTATTATCTCGTATTTTAGATTTATCTGAAACCCAATCTGGTGTAGTCGCTGTTATTTTTAAATATTGTGATGATAATAAATTACCGCTTCTCGATTTAAAAGATTTTAAAAAAATTCTTCAATATGCCACAAACGAAGGAAAGAAAGAATTTACAGAAGCCTATGGTAGAATCTCGACAGCTTCAACAGGTGCCATTTTAAGAAAAGTTATTGAATTAGAACAACAAGGTGCCGATTTGTTTTTTGGTGAAACCTCGTTTGATGTAGATGATTTATTACGAGTTAATGACGAAGGAAAAGGCTACATAAATATTATAAGACTTACAGATATTCAGGACAAGCCAAAACTTTTTTCAACATTTATGTTAAGTTTATTAGCCGAAATTTATTCGACATTTCCAGAACAAGGAGATACGGGTAGACCGGAACTTATTATGTTTATTGACGAAGCGCATTTAATATTTAATGAAGCTTCAAAAGCATTACTTAATCAAATTGAAAGCATTGTAAAATTAATTCGTAGTAAAGGTGTTGGCTTATATTTTGTAACTCAAAACCCTACGGATGTTCCAGAAGCTGTATTAAGTCAGTTAGGATTAAAAGTACAACATGCATTGCGTGCTTTTACGGCTAAAGACAGAAAAGCAATTAAACTTACAGCTCAAAATTATCCAGATACTGACTATTATGATACTGCGGAAGTTTTAACCTCTTTAGGAACTGGAGAAGCATTGGTTTCTGCACTTAACGAAAAAGGAAGACCAACACCTTTGGCTGCGACCATGATGCGAGCACCAATGAGTCGTATGGATATTTTATCAGATTCTGAATTAGACACATTACTCTCTACTTCTAAATTAGTAAAAAAGTACAATGAAGACATCGATAGAGAAAGTGCTTACGAAATGCTTAACGAAAAAATAGAACAAGCAGAAGCAGAAGAAGCAAAAGAAAAAGCACGAAAAGAAAGAGAGTCTATTAAAAAAGCATCAACAAAAAGAACATCTTCAAGAAAAAGTACTCGTATGAATCCAATTGTTAAAGTTCTTACAAGCGCAACTTTTATTAGGAGCGTTTTTGGTATTTTAACCAAAGTAATGAAAAAGTAAACCAAATATCAAAATTTATAAACCTAAAAAACCAAAACTACATAATGCATAAATCAATTTTCACCGTTTTTATATTAGCCATTTTATTTACTAGCTGTAAAAAGGAACAAGACCCATTTCAAATAAGCAAACAAAACGTTGGTTTATTAACAGATTCTACACAAGTTAAAGATTTAGAAATAATTTTTTTTAACGATTCTATTGTACGATATAAAGGTGATTCGGAATTCACTGGCGATGTAAGAAACATAGAAGTTTACAACAAAGAAGGAAATAAGTTATTGATGCTTTCGCCAAGCAAAATAATAGATTCTACGTCTGTAATAACCAACGTTCATATTTTAGATTCACGCTACCAAACAGATAAAAACATTTCAATTTTAAGTACCTTTAAAGACATTCAAGACAATTATAAAATATCTAGAATTGATAATTTAATAAACTCTGTAGTAGTTACAGTTAATGAGATTAATGCAACTTTTACTATAGATAAAAAAGAGCTACCTGCGAACCTTCGATTTGATATGAAATTAAAAATTGAAGCGACCCATATTCCGGACGTTGCTAAAATCAAATACTTCTTTATAAATTGGAATTAACTAGTTAAATATGTAACCGATTATGAATCCTTTTGTTTCAAAATTACTAATAGCGATTGCTCGAAAAAAGCTTGAAACAAAACAAGATGCTGCAACTATAAACAATAAACAGGTTGTACATTTGGTAAGGAATCTTCAAGTCGAATTATCACATGCTCTAAAAGAGTCACTATTTATTTTAATTGGTGTCTTTTCTGCTGGTTTTGGGTTAAAGGGTTTTTTGCTACCAAACAGGTTTATTGATGGAGGCGCCACAGGGATTTCGCTATTACTTGAGAATGTAACTAATATAGAATTAAGTTACTACTTAATTCTAGTTAACTTTCCATTTCTCATTCTTTCTGCAAAAATGTTTAATTTAAAATTTGCAGTAAAAAGCCTTATATCAATCGCATTATTAGCTTTTGTTGTTCATTATATAGACTACCCTACTATTACTGATGACAAGTTACTTATAGCTGTATTTGGAGGTTTCTTTTTAGGTTTAGGGATTGGTATGGCAATGCGCGGTGGCTCTGTTATTGATGGAACAGAAATATTAGCCGTCTTTTTAAGTCGAAAATTATCAATTACTATTGGAGATGTATTACTACTATCGAATATAATAATCTTTTCATTTGGAGCTTATATATTATCTGTCGAAACTGCACTTTATGCAATCTTAACATATTTGGCAGCTGCAAAAACAGTCGATTTTGTAGTTGATGGTGTTGAAGAATATGTTGGGGTGACAATTATTTCAGAAAAACACGAAGATATTCGAATCATGCTTGTCGAAAAATTAAGAAGGGCATGTACAATTTATGCTGGTAAAGGAGGTTACGGAAAAAGCGGAAAGAGCTATGATAAAGATATAATTTATACTATTGTAACAAGATTAGAACTTGCAAAACTACATACCGAAATTGATAAAATAGATAAAAAAGCCTTCACCATAATGGGAATTGTTAAAGATCTGAAAGGCGGAATGATAAAAAGAAAACCTCTTAAATAAATTTAATGAAAAACTACACTATACAGTCATCACCTTTTACAGTACCAACAGATGACGGTAAATTAATCGAAGAGCATTTTGGCAATGCTTCCTCTGGTAATTCTGAAATTAGCATTGCACATATGGTTGTTCCACCTGGTTGGGAAGAACCTTTTCAAACACCGATGTTTGATGAATATACTTATATTATAAAAGGTAAAAAACAGTTTATCATCGAAGGAGAAACGATCATCCTTGAAGCAAATCAATCGATTAAAATTAATAAAAATATAAGAGTACAATATTCTAACCCATTTTCTGAACCTTGCGAATATTTAGCTGTTTGCCTACCTGCTTTTAGTATAGACAGTGTTAATAGAGAATAAAAAATTAAAAGTGGAAAACAATTTAAAAAGAATAAACAAATATTTAAGTGAAGCAGGTTACTGTTCTCGCAGAGGCGCTGACAAACTGATTGAAGCAGGTCGCGTTACAATAAATGGAATTGTACCAGAAATGGGAACTAAAGTAGCTCCAGAAGATGAAGTTCTTGTTGATGGAAAACTCATAAAAAACAAGAAAGAATCTTCGGTTTATCTGGCATTTAATAAACCTATTGGTATTGTTTGTACTACTGATACTCGCGTAGAAAAAGATAATATTATTGATTTTATTGGGTATCACAAAAGAATATTTCCTATCGGTAGATTAGACAAACCAAGTGAAGGTTTAATTCTTTTAACCGATGATGGCGATATTGTAAACAAAATACTTCGAGCAAGTAATAATCACGAAAAAGAATATATAGTTACCGTAGACAAGCCCATTTCTCAAACATTTATTAAACGTATGTCTAACGGTATTTTTATAGAAGATTTAGGTAAAACCACAAAAAAATGTTCTGTTAAAAGAATAGATTCTCATACATTTAAGATTATCCTAACTCAAGGCTTAAATAGGCAAATTAGACGTATGTGCGAGTATTTAACCTATGAAGTTGAAACTTTAAAACGAACACGAATCATGAATATTAAATTAGATATGCCGGTTGGAGAGTATCGTGAATTATCGAACGAAGAATTAACAACCTTGAATATGTTATTGGAAGATTCTACAAAGGAATTTCAATTGAATAAAAATCAATCCAGAAAAACATAATGTCTTCTTTTCAAGAAAGCAAATTCAATTTAAAACGGACACTATTAATTATTTTTATAATTAATTGTCTTGCCATTGCTTTCGAATCATTTCAACAATTATACTACATAAATAGGTATCAATTATTTGATGATGTTTCATTTTTTGGATTGGTGAAATATCAAGCTTTTAGATGGCTTGTTTGGCTACTATTGTCTGCCGTAATATATAAATATGCTGAAAAAAACGCCTCTATTATAAAATTAACAACTATCGACATTATAAAATACGCCTTATTGATTTTTGGTTTAGTATTTATAGGAATTGTTATAATATCATTGTGTCAATTCATATTGAGTAACACGCCTTTTTCATTTAATGTTTTAGTAAACGATTCTATTCCTTTCTATACATTTCAAAAAGCTCCAATTTACACACTGGGTTATATTGCCATTGCTATAATTTTGAACCTTTATTTCGCCAATTTAAAATTACAAATAGATGTTCTTCAACTTGCCGAGTTGAAAAAAACTAATCAGAACCTTTACAATAAATTACGAAACACAAACGACGACAAAACCAGTATTTTAAATATTAAAATTGGTAATAATCATAAAATTATTTTGGTGAATGATATTCATTGGATTGAAGCCGACGACTATTGTGTTAAAGTGCACACGTCTAACTCGAAAACGTATACTATGAGAAGTAGTTTAAAGGCTTTGGATGAAAAATTAAATGGTAATTTTTTAAGAGTACATAGAAAAGCCATTGTAAACATGAGTTTTGCTAAAGAATTAAAACTATCGCAATCACCATATTTATTACTTCAAAATAATGAAGAAATTCAAATTTCTAAAAGCAACCTGAAAGCTGTAAAAGATTTCATCTCGAAGTAATTAGCATTTCTTTAACCAAGCTTACTGCAAATTTATTGCCATTCTCTGCAAAATCATCTTTGGTGTTGTTGTTTTCATTTATTTAGATTAGAATTTTTAAAACTTCATACTAAAAACTAATACTTATGAATAAATTAATACTTATTTCCTTATTTATTTTATCATCAATTACAATCAATGCACAATACAGTTTTGAAGCATCAGAAGCATTTCCATTTGGAAAACCTAACCCTGAAGCTCCTAAACAAATAACCGATTACAATCTTTTAATTGGTGAATGTTCATGTAAATCTCAATCTAGAAATCCAGATGGTTCATGGTCGGATCCTATTGATATGATTTGGCGCTGGAAATATATTATGAATGGAAAGGCAGTACAAGACGAAACTATAAAAGAAGATGGTAAAAATTCTGGAAGTATTCGTCAATTTATTGCAGACAGTAGCAAATGGTATGTACATTATTACGCGTCGGCATTACCAACTACAAGCCTAAGAACATGGGAAGGAAAAAAAGAAGAAAATGGAAATATTGTATTATTTAATGAGCAAAAAGCACCAAATGGAACAGACGGTTTTAGTCGATTAACTTTTTACGACATGTCGAAAACTGGTTATAAATGGATTGGTGAATGGATAGATAAAACCGGAAATACAACTTACCCTTTTTGGAAAATAGAATGTAAAAGATAAATTATGAATATAGGTAGTATTATAGCAATTACAGTAGCCATTATTATGCCAATAATAGTTGCTATTTATTTTACCCTAAAACAAAAGAAAGACAAGAATAAGTAGTATTTTTATGCTGCTCTTAATTCTTATTTATGGCAGCATTATCACATTTTCACTTAGCAATTCCTGTTGACAATCTCGAAGCATGCCGTGTTTTTTATAACGATGTTTTAGGCTGTAAAGAAGGTAGAAGTAGTGACCATTGGGTGGATTTTAATTTTTTCGGTCACCAATTGGTTATACATTACAAACCAAAATCTAAAATTGACACACATACAAATCCCGTAGATGGAAAACGTGTTCCTGTTCCACATTTTGGCATAGTGTTACCTTGGGATAAATTTCATTCTTTTTCTAAAGAATTAAAATCTAAAAACGTAGAATTCATAATAGAACCTTATCTTCGGTTCGAAGGTGAAAAAGGTGAACAAGCAACTATGTTTTTTAATGACCCTTCAGGCAATGCATTAGAATTTAAATCGTTGAAAAACATCAATCAACTTTTTGCTAAATAAAAAAAATACATGAAATCACAATTCCTTTTACTGCTTTTACTTTTTACATCTTTAAGTTTTAGCCAATCGCTCAATATTGATGTCCAACATTACACAAATAATATTACTGTTACAGATAGTAATGACACAATCGTTGGAATATCTGAAATCGAAATTCTTTTTACAAAAACAACCCATTCATTTTCAATAGATTTAATTAATATCAATAAAGAAGGCAAAGGAATGACTGTTTCTAAAGTTCTTGAAAATGATCAAGCTGTTGAATTTTCACATATTGATGATAAATTAAATATTAATGCAACTACGTCTGAAAATGAGACACGAACTTATACAATTCATTATTCTGGTGTACCAGCAGATGGCCTAATAATCTCAAAAAACATATACGACGATCGCACTTTTTTTAGTGACAATTGGCCAAATAGAGCAAGAAATTGGATACCATGTGTCGATCATCCATCTGATAAAGCATTCGTTACTTTTAAAATAACTGCGCCTTCACACTACCAAGTCGTTTCAAACGGAATGCTCACCGAAGAAACCGGTTTAAGTGATGGTAATGTATTTTATGTTTGGAAAACAAATGTTGTAATTCCAACCAAGGTCATGGTTATTGGCATTGCAAAATTTGCAGTCGAACATTTGGGAGATACACAAAACATTCCACTTTCAACATGGGTTTATCCACAAAACAAGGAAGAAGGATTTTATGATTTAGAATTAACTGAAAGTGTTCTAGAATATTTTATTGAAAATTTTGGACCATACCCTTATCAAAAACTATCGAGTGTGCAGTCTAAAACAAGATTTGGAGGTATGGAAAATGCGAGTGCTATTTTTTATCCGGAAACATTTATTACAGGAGACAGAAGCAACGAGGATACGATGGCTCATGAAGTAGTTCACCAATGGTTTGGTAATTCGGCGTCAGAAACCCATTGGTCGCACTTGTGGTTAAGTGAAGGTTTTGCAACATATTTCACCAATTTATATATGGAAAATAAATATGGTAAAGTAGTGTTTGAAGAACGGATGAAATCAGAAAGACAAGCTGTTTTAGATTTTGCTAAAAAACGCTCCTCACCAGTTGTTGATTTTGAAACTACCGATTACATCCAACTTCTAAATGCAAATTCTTACGATAAAGGTGGTTGGGTGTTACATATGCTGCACAAAAAAGTAGGGAATGATTTGTTTTGGGAGAGCATCAGAACATATTATGATAATTATAAGTTCAGTAATGCTTCAACAGATGATTTGAGAACAGTATTTGAAACGGTTACTGGACAAGATATAAAAGCATTTTTTAATCAGTGGTTATTTACAGCTGGACATCCGGAATTGTCAATTAAAAAATCTGTTGAAGAAAATAATTTAAACCTTGAAATCTCTCAAAAGCAAAAATCAGAACATACCTTTACGTTCCCTATAGAAGTGAAACTAATTTACAAGGATGATTCTGAAGAAATAAAAACACTAGAAGTTTTGAAAAGAATTGAATCTTTTTCACTGCCATTAAAAGCTGAATTAAAAGAAATTGTATTAGACCCTAATACTTGGTTATTATATGAAGACGTTACACAAAATTAATTAACTTCTTGTTTTATTTTGCTCGCAAGCCAGCAAGGTGTTTTTTAATAGCATGGCAATTGTCATTGGACCAACACCACCAGGAACTGGTGTTATAAAACTAGCTTTTTTACTGACATTTTCAAAATCTACATCACCTGTAATGCGATAACCTCTTGGTTTAGTTTCATCAGGAACACGTGTAATACCAACATCTATTATTACAGCATCGTCTTTTACCATTTCTGCTTTTAAAAAGTTTGGAACTCCTAATGCAGAAATAATAATATCTGCTTGAGATGTTATTTGAGTGATATTTTTTGTATGGCTATGCGTTAATGTAACGGTTGAGTTTCCGGGAAAACCTTTACGACCCATTAAAATACTCATGGGTCTACCTACAATATGAGAACGCCCAATAATAACTGTGTGCTTTCCATCTGTTTGCACACCATAACGATCTAATAACTCTAGAATACCAAATGGTGTGGCAGGAATAAATGTACTCATATCTAACGCCATTTTCCCGAAATTCGTAGGATGAAAACCATCAACATCTTTTTCAGGATTTACAGCCATTAATACCTTTTGTGTATTAATTTGAGGTGGCAAAGGCAGCTGTATGATAAAGCCATCTATTTCATCATTATTATTTAAATCATTAATAGCATCTAAAAGCTCTATTTCACTAGTCGTATTCGACAACCTTACCATTGTCGATTTAAAACCAACGCGTTCACATGCTCTAACTTTACTTCCAACATAGGTTAAACTTGCACCATCATTACCAACAATAACAGCCGCTAAATGAGGTACCTTCTCACCATTAACTTTCATTTTGTTCACCTCAAGGGTGATTTCTTCTTTAATATCGTTGCTCGTTTTTTTACCGTCTAAAATTATCATCCAAATATTTTTATATTTAAAACTATAGTAAATAAAAAAACATGAGTTACCTCATGTTTTTCATAGCTTGCATCATTGCTTTTCCCTTTCCTCCTTGCATCATTTTCATCATCTTGCTCATTTGATTGAATTGTTTCAATAGTTGATTCACTTCTTGAACAGATGTTCCGGAGCCTTTTCCAATTCTCTTTTTTCTGTTAGCATCTAAAATTGAAGGATTTGTTCTTTCTTTTGGTGTCATAGAATGAATAATTGCTTCAATACCTTTAAAAGCATCATCGTCAATATCGACATCTTTCATCATTTTTCCAGCACCAGGAATCATGCCGACAAGGTCTTTCATATTACCCATTTTCTTGATTTGCTGAATCTGTTTCAGGAAATCGTCAAAACCAAACTGATTTTTAGCAATCTTCTTTTGAAGTTTACGCGCTTCTACCTCATCAAATTGCTCTTGAGCACGTTCTACTAAAGACACAACATCTCCCATACCAAGAATACGATCTGCCATACGAGAAGGATAGAATACATCGATAGCCTCCATTTTCTCTCCTGTACCAATAAATTTGATTGGTTTGTTTACAACAGATTTAATTGATAATGCGGCTCCACCACGTGTATCTCCATCCAATTTTGTAAGAATAACACCATCAAAATTAAGAACATCATTAAACGTTTTTGCTGTATTAACTGCATCTTGACCTGTCATAGAATCTACAACAAACAGTGTTTCTTGTGGCTGAATTGCTTTGTGAATATTTGAGATTTCGGTCATCATAACCTCATCTACTGCCAAACGACCAGCAGTATCTATAATTACCACATTATAACCATTGGCCTTTGCATGAGCAACACCTGCTTGCGCGATGGCTACCGGATCGTTGTTTCCTTTATCACTATAAACCTCTACGTTTATTTGATCTCCTACAATGTGCAACTGATCGATAGCTGCTGGACGATAAACATCACAGGCTACTAATAAAGGTTTCTTTGTTTTTTTATTTTTTAAATAATTAGCAAGTTTACCAGAAAATGTTGTTTTACCTGACCCTTGTAAACCAGACATTAAAATTATGCTTGGCGTTCCTGATAAATTAATACCTTCGGCATCGCCACCCATTAACTTTGTTAGTTCATCCTTAACTAACTTAACCATTAATTGTCCAGGTTGCAGACTTGTTAATACGTTTTGACCAAGCGCTTCCTCCTTAACAGTATTAGTAAACTCTTTTGCTATTTTAAAGTTAACATCTGCATCAAGTAATGCACGACGTACTTCTTTAAGAGTTTCGGCAACATTAACTTCTGTAATACTTCCATGCCCTTTTAAGACGTGTAAGGCTTTATCTAACTTTTCACTTAAATTATTAAACATAATCTACTACAAATTTAAAGAAGTGCAAAGTTAAAGATTTGAAGTTTAAAAATGAAGTTTCAAAACATAATAAAGACAGGATTTTTATAAGACTCTTAAATTTATTTTAAATAGATCCCCATGTGAAAAATCTAGGTTAGTTCAACTTAATATCTTGAAATAGTTACGCTGTAATTTTTCAAAATAGAATTTCACAAAAAAAGCTGTCAAAACTTTCGTTTTGACAGCTTAAGCAAAGGACAACCAATTAACTATAATTAACCAAAATACATGAAGTGTCTTTACCAACCATAACACTAAATGGTATTAACTTTTTTCTAAAACTAATTTTCTTTCTACTGCACCATTGGCACTTAAATCATGCAGCTCGATTCGATTTTCAGAAACTTCTACAATTTTCCATCTATGATTAAATTCATTAAATGTAGATTCTGAACCAAAATTTAATCCGAAAAATAATCCTTCGTTTCTATAAACTAACCAAGCACCATAATCTGCTACAACTTCATTCGGATTAATAAATTTAAATCCACCATTTTCTAAAAAATTAAATTTATACATATAATAATTACTTGTTAGTGTTGTATCACCATCTTCAAACAAAGCTATTTCCCATAATCCTTCATTTAAAATTGCATTAGTTTCATTTATATCAGCGTCATTACCTAGGCAATGTCTTCTTAATAACATCTCGCTATTTTGGTTTTCTAAAACAACTTTATTTTCTTCTAAAATCGTTATTAACCAGTATAAGTTAAGTTCTGGATGATTATCAAAACTCATTTGTAAAGCAAGACCAGCAGATGTTGATAAAATCTCCCAAGTTCCTGACACAAATTCACCATTGATACGTAATTTAACAACGCCATCTTCTTCAAACTTAAGTGGTGTACCTATATACCTTTGATCTAAAATATCATTCTCAACATTTATTCTTGCTACTCTCCAGATACATTCTTTTAAAAAGGTCTTTACTTGTTCTGGTGTTGGATCATGTGCCACATCACAGTTTTTACGCAATATAATTCTGTTTCCTCCTTCTGTAAATAATTTAATTTTTCCTGGTTCTATTTCGTAAACAAACCATTCTAAAGTAAAGTCTACCAGAGAGTCAAACTCTAAAGTGACTTTTACAAGATGGTCAAAACGTGTAGCTCGTGTAGCCCAAGTACCTGTGAGCATATCGCCATTTCTTGCTCTTACTTTTACAACACCATTTTCGAAAAAGAACATAATATATTCTCTATAATCATTGGCTAAATCGTTGTTATTTCTTCTTATATCGCGTACAACCCATGGACAAGACACTAATAGGTTGTCTAATCGCTCTACAGTAAAATCGTCATCATTATAATCGTTATCATCGTCTTCATCACATATATTTCTAGCTTCGTGTATGGTTCTTACTAATTCTATATGATTAAAAACTTCCACTGTATTCCCATCAGCATAAACCAATGTCACAGGGAAATTTAAACTTACTAAAACACCCGATTCTAAATTACGAATAAATCTATGCAACTGTCTGTCGTTTTGAATAACTGCCACATCAATTACTTGAAAGTTTGAATCGTAAAAAGAAAAAGAAATTGGGTATTTAAAATCGATACATTCTATATCGTCATCTTCTTCATCGTTAGGAAAATTGTTTCTTAAAGAATTGAATTCTGTACGATTATTAACAACAACTTCTGTATGGTCTCTTAAAGTTACTGTTATAGGAAATATAATTTCTAGATTATCATCATCATCTTCATTAGCGTCAAATGCAGCTTCAATACGATTATAATCTTCTATTGTTGCAACTGTAATTTGCTCTCCATTTGCAATAACGGTGACAGGTAAATTTACAGACAGCTCTTTTGCTCCATCAACAATATTATCTATTGATCCATCATTGGTAGAAACTCTTGCCATTAAATCGGCAATTTCTGAATCGGCTTCGAAGACTTGCTCATCGCTAGTCTCGGAAATTTCGATTACTTCATCTTGACAAGAAGTAAACATTAAAAAGGCAAAAAAAGGTAATAAACAAAATAATTTAAAATTAGTTTTCATAACGTAGGGTTTAAAATTTAACATAGCATTTTGATTATATAACAGCATAGGTTTAGAAATTCCTACCCTTACAATTATTTTTTTTAAATTAGCAAAACTTAAGCCCCCGAATAAATGAGTAAGCAACTAAACGATAACATTTGCGAAGATCAAGTGTTTTCGGCAATCTTTAATAAATACTCAAAAGACTTACACAATTTTTTATATTATAAGTTTGGGGAAAATCTAAACCCTAAAGACAAAGTACAGGAAGCATTCATTAAGTTGTGGCAAAACTGTAGCAAAATATCTCCAGACAAAGCTAAAAGCTTTGTATTTACAACAGCCAATAATTTAATGTTAAATGAATTCTCGCATCAAAAAGTTGTTTTAAAACACGCACAAACAAAACCTAAAACCTATACTAATGAAACTCCTGAATTTTTAATGCAGGAATCTGAATATAACGGTAAACTCCAAAAAGCCATTGCAAATTTGACCGAAGCACAACGAACTGCTTTTTTATTAAATCGTGTTGAGGGAAAACGTTTTAAAGAAATTGCTGCTATGTTGGATATTTCGACAAAGGCTGTTGAAAAACGTATTTATGGTGCATTGAAAAAGTTGCGAAAGGATATTAAGGAGTTATAATTTAGTTGTTATAAAGCTAAACTTTATTAAATACTAAAATTTAAGTTTTTGAAAAAAAATTAAATCTAGGGTAGGAATAAACAGAAGTAACCTGTTATATAGTTGACAAGTATATTATGGATAAAGAATATTTAATAAAAAAATGGTTAGATAATGAGTTAAACGCTCAAGAATTCGAGGCTTTTAAAAACCTTGAAGACTATGAAGCTTTAATTACATTAAATAATAATTTACAGCATTTTAAAGCTGAAAATTATGACACTACTATTGAATTAAATAAGCTTAAAGCCAATTTAAAACCTCAACAAATAAGTAATCAACAAACACATTGGTTAAAACCATTAATGCGTATTGCTGCTATTTTAGCTATTTGTTTTAGTTTCTATTATTATACCACAACTTTAGACACTATGGTTTCGACTTTAGCTTCTCAAAAAACAATGATAGAATTACCAGATGCATCAAATGTGTCATTAAATGCAAAATCATTTTTAACTTTTAATAAGAAAAATTGGGACAAAGCACGTGATGTAGAATTAAATGGTGAAGCCTTTTTTAAAGTTGCTAAAGGCTCTACATTTAATGTGATTACTAATACTGGAACAGTCACAGTATATGGAACAGAGTTTAACGTAAAACAACGAGATAATTATTTTGAAGTTATTTGCTACGAAGGATTGGTTGGTGTTAATTATAATTCTCACGAAACAAAATTAAAACCTGGAGACAGTTTTTTAATTATTGATGGGGAAATAATCGCTAAAGAAAAAGAAAATAGTACAACACCTTCGTGGCTAAATAACGAAAGTCAATTTATTAGCCTGCCTTACAATCAAGTTGTTTCTGAATTTGAAAGGCAATATAATGTGACAATAAATTCAGATAACATTGACACAAAACAATTATTCACAGGTAGCTTTTCTCACAATAATATAGATGTTGCCATAAAAGCAATTACACTACCTTTACATATAACGTATAGTAAAAATAATAATACTATAACTCTAAAGCGTGAATAGTAAAGGCATTTTTTACCTTTTTATTTTTCTGTTTTTTTTGAATTATACAAACGCAATTGCACAAACAATTCAAGAAGAGAAACAACCACTTATCACCATTTTAAAAAACCTTGAAACAGTCTATAATGTTAGTTTTTCTTATGCAGATGACACAATAAAGGAAAAACAAATAATACCTCCAGAGTCAGATTTATCATTACAAGAAACTTTAGATTATTTAAAAGAAGTAACTGATTTAGAATACGAATCATTAGATAATCGCTTTATTGTTATAAAAACAATTTCAAAAGAGGATACTCGAAATAAACTAGAGCAATTACCTGAAGTATTAATCACCAATTATCTAACCTCAGGAATAACAAAAAACAATGCGGGCTCGGTAATAATAAAGCCCGAATCATTTGGCATTCTCCCTGGCTTAATAGAACCTGATATTTTACAAACTGTACAAGCTTTACCTGGTGTTTTAAGTGTCGATGAAACGGTTTCAAATATTAATGTAAGAGGTGGTACTCATGATCAAAATCTTATACTTTGGGATGGCATTAAAATGTATCAATCAGGTCATTTTTTTGGATTAATTTCTGCATATAACCCATATTTAACAAAGCAAGTAAATGTGTACAAAAACGGAACAAGTGCACGGTATGGTGATGGTATTTCTAGTATAATAGACATGCAACTTTCTAATAATATTGATAACACATTTAAAGCTGGAATCGGTTTTAATTTAATTAACGTAGATGGCTTTGCTAAAATACCACTGTCAGATAAATTAGAGCTCCAATTAGCGACAAGACGATCGGTTACAGATCTAGTTATTACACCAACTTACGATCAATATTTTAAGCGTATTTTTCAAGATTCTGACCTAACCAAAAATCAATCGACAGATAATAATTCAATAGATAAAAACGAACGATTTTATTTTTATGATTTCAATACAAAATTATTGTATGATGTTTCACCTAAAGATAAATTGCGATTTAATTTTTTAAATATTTATAACAATTTAGATTACGAAGAACAATCAAGAATTAATGATATAGACGAAGCACTAAACAGTAAACTTATACAGCGAAATATTGCTGCAGGCATTACGTATACCAGAGATTGGAATAGCAAATTAATATCAACAGCACATGTATCTCTATCTAACTATAATTTAGACGCAACAAATTTTGATGTACTAAACAATCAAAGACTTATACAAGAAAACGAAGTCTATGACACCGCAATTAAACTAGATTTAGACTATTCCATTACAGACAATTTTAAACTAAAAGGTGGCTATCAGTTTTTCGAAACTGGTATCAGTAATTTAGAAGACGTAAATAATCCTGAATTTAGGAGCTACATAAAGGAAGTCATTAGAACCAATTCAATATATTCTGAATTCGAACTTAAATCAAATAACTACAATACAAATCTAAAATTTGGCGCTAGATTAAATAGCATTAATAAGCTTGATGAAGTATTATTAGAACCTCGTTTAAGTTTTAATCAACGATTTTTAAATTATTTTAGGTTTGAATTATTAGGAGAATTTAAAAGTCAAACGACATCACAAATCATAGATTTACAAAATGATTTTCTGGGTGTTGAAAAACGTAGATGGGTTTTATTTAATAATGACAATATTCCGATAATAAAAAGCAAACAAGTTTCAGCAGGAATTCATTACAATAAAAACAAATTATTAATTGGTGCCGAAGCATATATAAAAAATGTTGAAGGTATTACTACCAGAAGTCAAGGTTTCCAAAACCAATATCAGTTTGTAAATGCTATTGGGAGCTATCAGGTTAAAGGTATCGACTTTTTAATAAACAAACAGTTTACAAATTTTAGTAGTTGGTTTAGTTATTCGTACAGTAAAAACGATTACAAGTTCGACACATTAAACAATGGCGAATCGTTTCCAAATAATGTTGATATTGAACACAGTATAACTTTTGCTGGCACTTATACATACAGTAACTTTAAATTGGCAATTGGTTTAAACTGGCATTCTGGTAAACCATATACCACTCCAGAATCTGATAATGAAGTTTCAAGTGGAAACATAAATTACGACAGCCCAAACAATGCAAACATTGATGATTATTTGCGTTTAGATAGTTCTGCTAATTATACTTTTCATTTTAACGGAAATACAAAAGCAATCATTGGTGCTTCCGTTTGGAACTTATTAGATAAAGAAAACGTCATCAATACGTATTACACATTAAATAATGACGATGAAATTACTCAAATAGAAAACCTCTCTCTAGGCATTACGCCAAATATTAGTTTAAGACTTCATTTTTAAAATGCTTTTTTATAAAAGAGTTTTCATACTTTTATAAGATGCAAGACGAATTTTTAAAAGCTGCAATTAAAGAAGCAAAAAAAGGCTATTCAGAAGGTGGCATTCCTATTGGTTCTGTTATAGTTTATAAAGGTAAAATAATTGGTCGTGGCCATAACCGAAGAGTACAAAACGGAAGTGCTATTTTGCATGGCGAAATGGATGCCTTAGAAAATGCTGGAAGGCTAAAAGCTTCTGTTTATAAAGAATGTACACTATACACAACACTTTCTCCTTGCTCCATGTGTTCTGGGACAATTTTACTTTATGGGATCCCAAAAATTATTATTGGCGAAAACAAAACATTTATGGGAGAAGAAGAACTTCTTAAATCTAGAGGTGTAGATGTGCATGTTGCTGATAATTCTGAATGTCATGAACTTATGACAAGATTTATTAGAGAAAAACCCGAATTATGGAACGAGGATATTGGCAAATAAATTCGTTAATTAAAATACTTATATTTATAAAACTCAATTATATTAAAACTAATCCTGACTTTTAAAATTTTTAATGATGAAAAAATTAATCCCACTTTTAGTAATGACCATGGTCTTTTTCTTGGGCTGTAAAGAACATGTAAAAGAGTCTACTCTTGAAATAGTTCAAAACTGTGATTATTTAGACTTTTCAAATCGTAATGACCAAGCTACTGGAGGCATTAAAATGATTCCAATTGAAACTCCAAAAGGAACATTTAATGTATACACAAAACGCATTGGTAATAATCCAACAATGAAAGTATTGTTATTACATGGTGGACCAGGTGGAACACACGAATTCTTTGAAAGTTTTGACGGATATTTTCCAAATGAAGGTATCGAATATTATTATTACGATCAACTAGGCTCCTATTATAGCGACCAACCGGACGATTTATCGCTTTGGGATTTAGATCGATTTGTTGAAGAAGTAGAACAAGTAAGAATTGCTTTGGGTTTAAATAAAGATAATTTCTATTTGTATGGGCAATCTTGGGGCGGTATTTTAGGTATGCAATACGCTTTAAAATACCAAGAACATATAAAAGGGCTTATTATCTCTAATATGGTTTCCTCTATTCCAGAATATCAAAAATATTCGGACGAAGTTTTAGCACCCCAACTTCCACCAGAAGTTTTGGAGGAAATTATGAGTTATGAGGAAAAAGAAGATTATGAAAATCAACGTTATTTAGATTTAATTGTTGAGCATTTCTATACGGCTCATGTTTTAAGAATGCCACCTGAGAAATGGCCAAATTCTATTAATCGGGCTTTTGGTCATTTAAATTTTCAAGTATATGTTACCATGCAAGGTCCAAGCGAATTTGGCATTAAAGGCGATGCAACCTTAAAAAATTGGGATGTTTCAGATCAATTACATAACATCATTATACCAACATTAACCATTGGTGCAGAGCACGACACTATGGACCCAAAACATATGGAATGGATTTCGACCGAAGTAAAAAATGGCCGTTATTTACATTGTCCTAACGGAAGCCATTTATCGCAATACGACGACCAAGAACATTTCTTTCCTGGTTTAATAAAATTTATAAAAGATGTAGATAACGGGACATTTAGCAACTAATCCAACCAAATTAATGATTACAAGACTCGGCGAAAAATTCACACATTTATTTTTAAAATATATGCCAGATGCATTTGTATTTGCATTAGTGTTAACACTCTTTACAGGTATCATTTCATTCTTTTGGTTAGGTGCATCACCATTAACAATAATTACATCCTGGTATGATGGCTTTTTTGATTTACTGGAATTTGGGATGCAAATCGTTTTGCTTATTATAACTGGGTTTAGTATTGCTCTTTCTCCTGTTGTAAATAAAAGCATAGATAATTTGGCACACAATATTAAAACACCTACGCAAGTCTACTTTTTTGTTATTGTGATAGGTGCTTTACTATGTATGATTAGCTTTGGTTGGATTGTGATTACATGCGTTTTAGCTCGTGCTTTAGCAACACGAATAAATGGGGTAAATTATCCATTATTAATAGCATGTGTCTATTTTTCTGGCGGTAGTTGGGTTACTGGATTATCAAGTTCTATACCTCTTTTGCTTAATACTGAAGATAATTATCTGATTAAGACTGGAGTATTGTCAAATGTTATTCCAACATCTTACACATTAGGTTCTGTTCTTAATATTTGTATGATTCTATTTATTGTGATTGTAGCACCAATAATTATGGTTTTGTTAATACCAAAAATTAAAAAAATTAAAGAGTTAAAAGATTTAGCAGAAAACACGAATTTACCAACAGAAACATCTATTAAAGATGAAGCAAAAAGCTTGAAACTTCCTTTCAAGTCTTTATCAGATACATTAAACAATAGTGTAATTCTTCAAATAGTCATTGCCTTAATGGGCTTAACGTATATTGTTTATCATTTTTCAACTAAAGGATTTGATTTAAATTTCAATATCATGATTTTTATTTTCTTAATCGTTGGTTTACTATTACATAAAACGCCAATGCGCTATGTTATCGCAATGAAGCGAGCTAGTGGTAATATTTCAGGAGTTTTATTTCAATACCCTTTTTATGCAGGTATTATGGGAATTATGCTATATACTGGATTAGGGGAAAAGCTTGCTGAAATAATAGCCTCTGTAGCAACAATAGATTCGTATCCATTCTTTGCATATCTCACTGGAGGCATTGTAAACTTTGCAATACCTTCGGCTGGTGGAGAATTTGCAGTAATTGGGCCAAGCATTATAAATGCAGTTAAAGAAATTGGTGTTGGTTTACCGCAGGAAGAAATTACTAAAATGATTTCGAGAGCATCATTATCGATTGCCTATGGCGAGAGTTTAAGTAATATGCTGCAACCGTTTTTCTTATTATTAGTTTTTCCAATTATGGGTGCAGGTGTAAAAATAAATGCGCGTGATGTCATGGGATATTTGGTATTGCCATTTATTGTGTTTTTTATAATACAATCTCTAATGGTGATTTACGTACCGCTATAAAGTTTAATCTTCTCTAGGCAAACATAAATCTCTTTATACTACATACGTTCAGGGACTTGAATCCCTAAAACTTTAAATGCATTTTTTATAATATTTGCAACTGTATTAGATAATTGTACTCTAAATACTTTTTCAGTTTGAGTATCTGCACCAAGAATAGCAACATTTTGATAAAAAGAATTAAACACTTTAACCAACTCATACGTATAATTAGCAATTAATGCTGGACTGTGCTGATTAGCGGCATGTTGTATTACTTCTGGAAATAATTGTATTTGCTTTAAAAGTTCTTTTTCCTTGGGATGAAGGTTTACAATATTTTGGTCAATGAGCGTAGTCGAAGTGGATTTACGTAAAATAGACTGTATTCTGGCATAAGTATATTGTATAAAAGGCCCTGTGTTGCCTTGAAAATCTATAGAATCTTTTGGGTCGAATAAAATACGTTTTTTAGGATCTACTTTTAAAATGTAATATTTTAAAGCACCTAAACCAATGGTATGATATAGTGATTCTTTTTCTGATTGAGTATAGCCATCAAGTTTCCCTAGTTCTTCAGAAATTTCTTTTGCTGTTTCAGACATTTCGACTAATAAATCGTCTGCATCGACAACGGTTCCTTCTCTACTTTTCATCTTGCCACTAGGCAAATCTACCATGCCATAACTTAAATGATATAGATTTTTTGCCCATTCGAATCCTAGTTTTTGTAAAATTAAAAACAAAACTTTAAAATGATAATCTTGCTCGTTACCAACAGTATAAACCATACCACCTGCATCAGGATAATCCTTAATACGTTGTATAGCTGTACCAATATCTTGGGTCATATAAACAGCGGTACCATCGGAACGAAGTACAATCTTTTCGTCTAAGCCATCTTCTGTTAAATCACACCAGACAGAACCATCTTCTTTTTTAAAGAAAACACCTTTACCTAAGCCTTCTGTAACAAATTCTTTTCCTAAAAGGTAAGTTTGGCTTTCGTAATAATAACTATCAAAATCGACTCCTAAGTTTTTATAAGTTTCTTTAAAACCTTTATAAACCCAGTCATTCATTTCTTTCCAAAGTGCAACCACATCATCATCACCAGATTCCCATTTAATCAACATTTCTTGAGCTTCTAATAGTATTGGTGCATTCTTTTTTGCTTCGTCTTGAGTTTGACCTTGTGTTACTAAAGTTTCTATTTCTTTCTTATATTCTTGATCAAATTTCACATAGTAATTTCCAACCAATTTATCTCCTTTTAAATGGCTGCTTTCAGGCGTTTCACCATTACCAAAACGTTGCCAGGCTAACATACTTTTACAAATATGAATACCTCTATCGTTAATTATTTGTGTTTTATAAACTGGTTTTCCGGATGCTTTTAAAATTTCGGAAACACTATATCCTAATAAATTATTTCTTATATGTCCTAAATGAAGAGGTTTATTGGTGTTAGGAGAAGAATACTCTACAATAATAGCTTTTTCATCTTGACTAGGTGTTACAAATCCGAATGTATTATCTTGAGAAATACTATTAAAAAATTTAATATAATAGCTATCATTAATTTCAATATTCAAAAACCCTTTTACAATATTAAAAGCTTTTACATCTTGAACGTTTTCTTTTAAATAATTGCCAATAGTTTCACCAATTACAACTGGATTACCTTTTAAAAATCGCAACATTGGGAAAATTACAACAGTAATATCGCCAGCAAATTCTTTTCTTGTTGATTGAAATTCTATCGATTCTAATTCTATATTAAATGCTGTTTTTACAGCATTTTTCACATGAATAGATAATGTCTCTTGAAGGTTCATTAATGATTTGATTTTTAAAGTGCCAAAGATAAAACTTTATCAAAGAAAATTAAACAATAAATTATCTTTAATAAAAAACGGAGATCACTGAAAATTCTCTATCATTTTCGACGAAATACATCATTTATAATCAATTAAATAATGATAGAAAATTCGTGTTAAAGAAACGTGTATTTCACCGACAAACGTGCTATTTCCCCTAGATTTATGCTTTTAATCGATACTTCATTTTTTCGATTAAAATTTATTTTCACTTCATCTAATTTATTGGTAGTAAAACGCAGAAATTAGCTTTTTTATGTCCTTTTTTTAACTTTTGTTTAATAATGCTATTAATCTCCCTCAATTCTATAGTTATAATTAACTAAAGAAATTACAACATTTTGAATTATTCCATTTCTTCTAATTTCACAAAAGTTGGAAATGCGTCTATTTTATGTTGTAATTATTGAATCGTGTATGAAAAAGATAATTACTATAATTTCTTTTCTTTCTGTTTTCGTCTGTCTTTCTCAAACAAAAGACGTGGATAGTCTTACCATACAATTAGCTTTTCAAAAATCTGATACTTTAAAAGTAAAAACATCTATCGAACTTATTAAAGCACTTTGCGAAACAAACGATTACGATAGAGCTTTAAAATACATTGCCCAAACCGAAAAACTTTCGAACACATTAAATTATAAAGTCGGTAATGCTGAAACTACGTACTATAAAGCATTAATTTACACTTCGAAAAACGATTATATAAACGCTATTGATAATTACACAAGAGCAAAACAATTATATGCAGCAATTAAAGACACACTAGGCATTGCTAAAGTGAATAATCAAATTGGATTAATAGAAATTAGTCGTGGCAACTACAATAAAGGTTTACAATATTCGCTTTCTGCAATTAATGCACTTGAAGAACGGAATCTAAAACCAGAACTTTCTACTGCTTATTCTAATTTAGCAAAAGCATATGGAAGCATAAATGCCTATGACAAGGCCATAGAATTTAATTTAAAAGCATTGTCACTTCAAGAGCAGCTAAATGATGCTGGTGGTGTAATTACTTCTTCTGTTAATCTTGGGGATTTGTATTCTCGAAGAAAAGAAAACAGAAAGGCCATAGAGTATTATGAAAAGGTGCTGCGTAATTTAAAACCTGATAACGACACTTTAAGAGGACAGGTTTTACCAAAACTTGGTGGTGAATATTTGCAATTTAAAAATTTCGATAAATCTGCACTATACTTAATTCAAGGATTACAATTAAATAGACAAACAAATAATCAAGCTGGATTGTTAACATCGTTAAATAATTTAGCTAATCTTAATTTACAACGAAGATTTTTAAATACAGCAGAAGCTCAACTTTTAGAAGCTAGTACTATTGCAAAAGCCATTGATAATAAAGAAGCCTTACTAACCAATTATCAATTACTAAAATCGTTAGACTCGACAAAACGAAATTTTGCAAGAGCTTATGTTTGGCAACGAGAATATTATGAACTAAAGAATAGTTTGAATAAAAACATTAGCAACTCTTTTACTGATAATATTTCTCGGGTAGAACCTCTTTCGGAGTTTGTAACTAAAACCGTAAGTCCTGAAATAAATGTTACTAATGAATTAAATGAAGAAATTCAAGAGAAAATTGATTTTCAAGAATATCTTATTTATGGTCTTATTGCTGCTTTTCTAATCGCATTAGGATTTCTGATATATGCATATTTAAAACGCAATGAAAGTATAGAAAGCATTAGAGAACTTGAATCAAAAAACAAAAAATCCGAAATTCAGAATGAAGCCATTTTAAAACAAACTAAAGATCTTGAAGAGATTAACAAAGTAAAAGACAAGTTGTTTTCTATTGTTTCTCATGATTTAAAAGATTCTCTAACATCTATAAAAGGATTTATTGATTTATTAAGTGAAGGTGATATTTCGAATGAAGAGTTTGATAAACTTGTTCCAGAATTAAGTGAAAATGCAAACAATGCAACCATGTTATTGTTTAATTTATTGAACTGGTCTAAATCGCAAATGCAGTCTCTCGAAGCAAATCCTAGTTTATTTGATATTCAAGAAATTTTTCAAGATAAGATTAACCTTATTGAGCAACGTTTAGATAGTAAAAGCATTAAATTAATAGACCGCTCTCTAAAAGATTTTGCTTATGCAGATAGAAGTATGATAGAAATTGTAATTCAAAACTTATTAACCAACGCTGTAAAATTTTCTCAAACAGGAGATATGATTACCATTTCTAACCATATAAGTAACGGAAGTTGCATTATAAGTGTCTCTGATACTGGTGTTGGTATATCTGAGGAGAATATTGACAAGCTATTTAAAAACAATACATTTACTACAACTGGTACAAATAATGAAAAAGGAACCGGATTAGGTCTCTCTATTTGTAAAGAATTAGTAGAACTTAATAAAGGTAAAATCTGGGTAGAAAGTACTCAAGGTGTTGGTAGTACATTCTATGTACAATTACCTAAAACTAAAAGTTCTGAAATTAAATAGTTTTTGGCAAGAATACTTCTGCCAACATACAACGAGCACTACCACCACCACAAGCCTCAATAGTATCTAGAGAGTTATATAATAATTCGCCATGTTTTTGGAGTGTTTTAATTTGTGATTCGGTTAACGAATTATAGGCAGATCGGCTCATAACAATATAAGATATATCATCATTACTTTTTAATTGTAACATATTACCTGCAAAACTATTTACTTGCTTTTCGGTAATATCTATAATCTCCTTACCATCTTCTTTTAAATGCTTAATGACATTCTTACGTTCTTTTTTATCGTCTATACTTGACAGACATATAACTGCAAAAGTGTTACCAACACACATCATCACATTGGTATGATAAATTGGCAAACGTTTCTTATCAACAGTTTGAAAAGCCGTAAACAATACCGGTGTATACTCAAAATCTTCACAAAACTCAATACATAAATCTTCATCGGCTCTAGGTGACAAAGCACAATAAGCTTTGTGATTTATTCTATCTAAACATAAACTTCCTGTTCCTTCGAGAAAAACAAGTTCTTCTTCAGCACTTGTATAATCAACGATATTATTTATTAAAAAACCGCGTTCTTCTAGAGTTACTAAAATATCTTCACGACGTTCTTGCCTTCTGTTTTCTGCAAACATCGGGAACACTCCAGCTATACCGTTATCGTGAAAAGACACCCAATTATTAGGGAAAATAGAATCTGGTGTATCTGTCTCCAATTTGTCATTGACTACAATAACTTGTATACCAACAGAACGTAATTTGGCAACAAACATATCGAATTCATGTTGTGCTTTTTTATTAATATTTTTGTTCTCAATATGCAAATCTTTCTGATAATAATTGTTTACGGCTGTTTGCTCATTCATTCTAAAGTTTACAGGCCGAATCATTAAAACGGTATTGGTTACTTGTTGCATACAAAAATTTTAATCCTACAAAATTAGTTCTTTTTAAAAAGAAACCAACTTGACTTTCTTAAAAAAATAGTCGAACTTCGTTTACGTCTGATATAAAACACCTGTATTGAGCTTGTCGAAATATTAAAACGTTTTCATATCAACGAAATATTAGCCAACATTTGAATAAAAAATCGAAAATGACACGAAATTACTGGAAAGAAGAATGGAAAGAGATTGAATTTGACGACAGGATCTCGGAAAAAGAAAAATATAAAATATCAAATTACGGTAGAATTTTAAACTGTAAAACTGATGAAGAATTTCTTGTAAAAGAAACGTTTATAAATGGATATCAAAATTTGCCTCTCAAACAAAAAATGAACGGAAAACAGACAAGCAGGTATGTACACAAACTTGTTGCGGAACATTTTCTAGAAAAAAATAACGGAATCTGTGTTATTCATATAAATTATGACAAAACCGACAATCAAATTAACAACCTAAAGTGGGCAACGAAAAGAGAAAAGGAACTTCATCAATTCAGCCATCCGAATTGGGACGAAATTGTTAAAAAAAGGAGTAAAAATATTGGCAAATTAAACGCAGGAAAAGTAAAGATTATCAAACGTCAATTAAAAAATAATAGAACTCGAATTAATATGATTGCCAAACGTTTTGGAGTATCTGAAACGCAGATTAACAGGATTAAAACAGGAGAAAATTGGAGTTATGTAAACGAATAAAAACGTTGAGTAACAACGTGTATAATTAATTGCTAGTACTCGCTTACTTACGAAAATCCTCGCGGATTTTCTATTTGGTTTGTATTTGCTTAAACACGCAATGAAATCATACACAAGACCGTAAACGAAACTTAAAAAGTTATTCTCTAATTAATGGCATCGTAGAACAACGTAGTAGTCCTTCTTGTTTTGCAATTTCGGCATAAGGAACTTCCTCTACTGTAAAGCCTTGTTTTCGTAGCCAAGAGTTTAATCTTGTGAAGCTTTTTTCAGAAATAATAACATCTTCAGAAATGGAAAAAATATTACTGTTCATGTTATACATTTCTTCTTTTGAGATTTCGAATACATTATCCTTTCCAAAGAAATTAACCAACCATTCATATTCGCTTTCAATAAGAAATCCGTTTTTATGTATAATGGCTTTGTCTTTACCAATGGGTTGGAAACAGCAATCTAAATGCAATGCATTATCTTTTGGTTCTGTATTCGATTTACGTAGCTCAAAAGCTTTCACCGTTTTATATGGAAACAATTCCTGGATAGCAATTACAGCATCCATATTGGTTCTTGCTGTAATATAATCTGCATAATCTTCACCCGAATAGGTACCTATAAATATGTAGTCGTTCCAAGGCATAACGTCGCCACCTTCTACGTGACATTCTTCAGGTAGAATGATTCTGTTCTTATCTTCTATTTGATCCCAAATAAAGTTAATTGCTTGGACTTCTTCTTCTCTATTTGGTAATATATTAGCGCGTATCATTTTATCTTCAATAACAAATGCTACGTCTCTCGAGAAAATTTGATTACAGTCTTTAATAATTTCTGGTCTAAAAACAGTGACATTATACTTTTTTAAAACTGTAGTTACTGCATTCATTTCTTTAACCATATCCTCTTCTTTTGGATAGGTTCCAGCTAATACATGTTGCCTACTTTTAGGGTCGTAACAGTCTTCGAGTTTTGGAATAGGGCCGTTACTTTGTGCTGTGCCAAGTACGACAGCTCGCAATTTAGAAGTTTCGTTATTAATCTTGAGTTTCAACATATTAATTTTCATAAAAAAAGCTTCATATAAAAATATTACATGAAGCTTTAATAAAACAATATACTCTTATCGTTTTTTAATAGTTTTAAATTCTCGGTACGTTTCACCAATATATAATTGTCTTGGCCTACCAATTGGCTCTTTTCTTAAACGCATTTCCTTCCATTGTGCAATCCAACCTGGCAAACGACCTAAAGCAAACATAACCGTAAACATGTCTGTAGGAATGCCCATTGCTCTATAGATAATTCCTGAATAAAAATCGACATTAGGATATAATTTTCTTTTTACAAAATAATCGTCGTTTAAAGCCTCTTGTTCTAATCCTTTTGCAATTTCTAAAATAGGATCTTCTACACCTAAATCTGCAAGAACTTCGTCTGCTGCAGACTTTATTATTTTTGCACGTGGATCGAAGTTTTTATAAACACGATGTCCGAAGCCCATTAAACGGAAGGGATCGTTTTTATCTTTCGCTTTAGCCATGTATTTTTTAGTATCACCACCATCTTCTTTTATCGCTTCTAGCATTTCTAAAACGGCTTGATTTGCACCACCATGAAGTGGTCCCCAAAGTGCTGAAATACCCGCAGAAATAGAAGCAAATAATCCAGCATGAGATGAGCCTACAATTCTAACAGTAGATGTTGAACAATTTTGCTCATGATCTGCATGAAGAATTAAAAGCTTGTCTAACGCATCAATAACGACTTGGTTTTGAACATATTCTTCATTAGGTTGTTTGAACATCATTTTTAAAACATTCTGAACATAACCTAAACTATTATCGCCATAATCTAAAGGCAGTCCTTGTTTTTTTCGAAGTGTCCAAGCAACTAATACAGGAAATTTTCCTAATATCTTTACAACAGAATTGTACATATCTTCTTCAGAATCTACATTCACTGAAGATGGATTAAATGCTGTTAAAGCACTTGTAAGTGATGATAAAACACCCATTGGATGTGCAGATTTTGGAAACGCATCTACAATTTTTCTAATATCATCATCTACTACCGATTTAGATTTTATATCTGAATGAAATTTATCCAGTTCTTCTTGGGTAGGAAGTTTACCAAATATTAAGAGGAAGGCGACTTCAAGAAAATCAGCTTTTTCGGCTAAATCTTCTATTGAATATCCGCGATATCTTAAAATTCCTTTTTCACCATCTAAAAAAGTGATTCCGCTTTCGCAAGAACCTGTATTTTTATAGCCTGGGTCAATAGTTGTTATTCCACCTGTAACACCTCTTAACGTAGTTATATCCATTGCAATTTCATTTTCAGTTCCAGTAACTAAAGGAAATTCGTGGGTTTTACCATTGATATTTAAGGTTGCTTTTTCTGACATATTTTTGAAAATTTATTTAATTAAGCAGACAACTAAATTACGAAATATCTTACGATTAATAAAGTAACTTAACAAAGGTTTTACCAATTATCATATTATTAAAATTGATACAAAAAGAAAAGCGATTATTAATAGTTTAATAATCGCTTTTATATTAAATAGTATTACTGCTTACTTTACTTTAAAAGCTTTTTCTTTTGGGTAATAAGCAATTTGTCCTAATTCTTCTTCAATACGAAGTAGTTGATTATACTTTGCCATACGATCACTTCTAGAGGCAGAACCCGTTTTAATTTGTCCGGTATTTAACGCTACTGCTAGATCTGCGATGGTATTATCTTCAGTTTCACCAGATCGATGCGACATAACTGATGTATATCCTGCATTATGTGCCATGTTCACAGCAGCAATGGTTTCGGTTAAAGTCCCAATTTGATTTACTTTTATAAGAATTGAATTTGCAATACCATTTTCGATACCTCTTGATAAGCGCTCAACATTGGTTACATATAAGTCGTCTCCTACTAATTGAACTTTATCACCTATTTTTTCGGTTAAGTATTTCCAACCTTCCCAATCGTTTTCATCCATACCATCTTCAATAGAAATAATTGGGTAATTTGCTGCTAACTCGGCTAAATAATCTGCTTGTTCTTTACTCGATCTTACTTTTCCTGTATCACCTTCAAATTTGGTGTAATCGTATTGTCCATTTTCATAAAACTCTGCAGCGGCACAATCAAGAGCGATCATGACGTCATCACCTAATGAATAACCTGCGTTTTTAACAGCAAGTGCAATGGTATCTAATGCATCTTCTGTTCCATTTAACGTTGGTGCAAATCCACCTTCGTCTCCAACGGCTGTACTTAAACCTCTATCGTGTAACACCTTTTTAAGGTTATGGAAAATTTCGGTTCCCATTTGTAAAGCGTGTGAAAAACTATTCGCTTTTATTGGCATTACCATAAACTCTTGGAATGCAATTGGCGCATCACTATGTGAACCACCATTAATAATATTCATCATCGGAACTGGAAGCGTGTTTGCGGAAACACCACCAACATATCTATATAAAGGCATACCTAACTCGCTTGCTGCAGCTTTTGCAACTGCTAACGAAACACCTAAAATAGCATTTGCTCCCAATTTTGATTTATTTGGTGTACCATCTAAATCTATCATTAATTGATCTATATGATTTTGTTCAAAAACAGACGTTCCTAATAATTCTTTAGCGATGATTGAATTAACATTATCGACAGCTTTTAAAACACCTTTACCCATAAAGTTATCGCCACCATCTCTCAATTCTACAGCTTCGTGTTCTCCAGTTGAAGCCCCAGAAGGAACTGCAGCTCTACCAATAAAACCGTTTTCAGTTTCAACGTCAACTTCTACAGTTGGGTTTCCTCTTGAATCAAAAATTTGTCTTGCATGAATGTGAATTATAATACCCATTTTTTATTTTATTGGTTTATTAATTTTGAATTGTAAATTTACGAAATAGCTACGCCAAATGATATTTACAAATCTATTATTACATTTAATTTTTACTATAATGTTTTCGTAATAAAAAAACCTCAAAAAAAGGGATGTTTCTTTGAGGTTTTAATATTAGTTGTTTTTAATGTTATCAATAAATTGATCAAACAAATATGACGAATCATGTGGTCCAGGACTTGCTTCTGGATGATACTGAACAGAAAAACAATTCTTGTTTTTTATTTTAATTCCGGCGACCGTATTATCGTTTAAATGTACATGTGTTATTTCTATATCAGCATGATTTTCGGTTTCTTCTCTATTAATTGCAAAACCATGATTTTGTGAAGTAATTTCACCTTTCCCGGTGACTAAATTCTTAACCGGATGATTAATTCCCCTATGACCATGATGCATCTTGTATGTAGAAATTCCGTTTGCTAAAGCTATTACTTGATGCCCTAGACATATACCAAAAAGTGGTAGGTTTTTTTCGATAATCTCTTTAGCTACTTTCTGTGCTTCTACTAAAGGTTCTGGGTCACCAGGACCATTAGACAAGAAATAACCATCAGGATTCCATGAACTCATTTCTTTAAAAGTAGCATTGTACGGATATACTTTTATGTATGCATCACGTTTAGTTAGATTACGAAGAATATTCTTTTTAATTCCAATATCTAAAGCTGCAATTTTTATTGAAGCATTTTTGTCTCCAACAAAGTATGGTTCTTTAGTTGATACTTTTGAGGCCAACTCCAATCCGTTCATTTCTGGAACGTTTTTTAATTGTTTTATTAGTTCTTCAATATTATCGACATCTGTTGAAATTACGGCATTCATTGCTCCGTTATCTCGAATGTAACTTACTAATGCTCGAGTATCTACATCTGAAATAGCAAGTAGATTATTATCTTCTAAAAAATCTTGTAAAGAACTATCTGCAGATTCTCTAGAATAGTCATAACTGAAATTCTTTACAATAAGCCCAGAAATTTTTATAGAATCAGATTCTATCTCGTCTTTATGAGACCCATAATTTCCAATATGTGCATTAGTGGTTACCATTAGTTGCCCATAATATGAAGGATCAGTAAAGATTTCTTGATAACCAGTCATTCCTGTATTAAAACACACTTCACCAAATGCTGTTCCTTGTTTGTTAGCAACAGACTTGCCGTGAAATATTGTCCCGTCTGCTAAGAGGATTATTGCTTTTTGTTTTTTTATGTATTTCATTTCTATATATAAAGATTCCCATTTTTACGGGAACTGGAAGTTTTACAAAATTGCATAAAAAAAAGGATAAACTAAAATAGTTTATCCTTTATATATTAAATGCTTATTAACATCTATTCTTCTTCGTTTGAAGCTTGAGTTTCAACTGGAGCAGCAGCTGGTTTAGAACCACCTCTTCTACTTCTTCTTGTCGTTTTCTTCGCCTTCTTATCTGCATTGTAGATATCGTTATAATCTACAAGTTCGATCATTGCCATATCGGCATTATCTCCTTGTCTATTTCCTAGTTTGATAATTCTTGTATAACCACCTGGGCGATCACCAATTTTAGGAGCCACATCTCTAAACAATTCAGCAACAGCATCTTTTTGTCTTAATCGAGCCATAACAATACGTCTGTTATGAGTTGTATCTTCTTTAGATTTTGTGATCATTGGCTCAACAAATTGCTTTAAAGCTTTTGCTTTAGCAACAGTTGTATTAATACGCTTATGCTCTATTAAAGAACAAGCCATATTAGCTAACATTGCTTTTCTGTGGGCAGTTTTTCTACCTAAATGATTTATTTTTTTTCCGTGTCTCATGACATTTCTAAATTTACCTTCATCTTGCTTCTACTCATTATTGAGGAGCAAATTATGAAGTGATTAATCTTTATCTAATTTATATTTTGATAAGTCCATTCCGAAGTTTAAACCTTTAACATTTACAAGCTCTTCGAGCTCTGTTAATGATTTTTTACCAAAGTTTCTGAACTTCATTAAATCGTTTTTATTGAATGATACTAAATCTCCTAAAGTATCTACCTCTGCAGCTTTTAAACAGTTTAATGCACGAACTGATAAGTCCATATCAATTAATTTTGTTTTTAGCAACTGTCTCATGTGAAGTGATTCTTCATCATAAGTTTCAGTTTGAGCAATCTCATCTGCTTCTAATGTAATACGCTCATCAGAGAATAACATGAAGTGATGGATTAATGTTTTAGCAGCTTCGGTTAAAGCATCTTGTGGATTTATTGAACCATCTGTAATGATTTCGAAAACTAATTTTTCGTAATCAGTTTTTTGCTCTACACGATAGTTTTCAATGCTATACTTAACATTTTTTATTGGCGTATATATTGAATCTGTAAAGATCGTTCCAACAGGTGCAGAAGATTTTTTATTTTCTTCAGCAGGAACATATCCTCTACCTTTTTCAATAGTAATTTCCATACTAATATTTACTTTAGGATCTAAATTACAGATTACTAATTCTGAATTTAACACTTGAAATCCTGAAATAAATTTTTGAAAATCTCCAGCCTTTATTTGTTCTTGTCCAGAAATTGAAATTGAAACTGATTCGTTATCAACATCATCGATTTGTCTTTTAAAACGTACTTGTTTTAAGTTTAAAATCATTTCTGTAACATCTTCAACGACTCCTGCAATTGCAGAGAACTCATGATCTACACCTTCAATTCTTACTGATGAGATTGCAAATCCTTCTAAAGAAGATAATAAAACTCTTCTCAAAGCATTTCCTACTGTTAATCCGTAACCAGGTTCCAAAGGTCTAAATTCAAACTTACCTTCGAAATCGGTAGAATAAATCATGATTACTTTGTCTGGTTTCTGAAAATTAAATACTGCCATATTTTTCTTCGTTTTAATTGTTATTTAGTTGCGCGACTTATAAGTTTGAAGAATACTATAAATCCTTTGGCCAAATACCAATATGATTAATTTATTATTTAGAATATAATTCAACTATGAATTGCTCATTTATGTTTTCTGGAATTTGAATTCTTGCAGGAATAGATACGTATGTACCTTGTTTCGTGTCGTTATTCCAAGTAATCCATTCATAAATGTGACTTGAATTAGCTAATGATCTATCAATAGCCTCAAGTGATTTAGATTTTTCTCTAACAGCTACAACATCTCCAGCCTTTAAATTGTAAGAAGGTATGTTTACCAATTCACCATTTACTGTAATGTGTCTGTGAGAAACTAATTGTCTTGCTCCACTTCTAGAAGGAGATATTCCCATTCTAAAAACGACATTATCTAATCTAGATTCGCAAAGTTGTAATAAAACTTCACCAGTAATTCCTCTAGATGCAGTTGCTTTTTTAAACATATTTCTGAATTGCTTTTCTAAAATACCATAGGTGTATTTAGCTTTTTGCTTCTCCATTAATTGGATTGCATATTCAGATTTTTTTCCACGACGTCTTGCGTTTCCGTGTTGACCTGGAGGGTAATTTCTTTTTTCAAAAGATTTATCTTCTCCGAAAATAGCTTCACCGAACTTTCGGGCTATTTTAGTTTTAGGACCAGTATATCTTGCCATTTTAAATTGTTTTTAAGAGTAATTATGAATTAAGGTCTTAATCTTATCCTTCGATAATTATTGATCTCTTGTTGATACTTGTTATTAATAATTTCTATTTTAAAAGTATCTGAAATAAATTCAGATTAAACTCTTCTTCTTTTTGGAGGACGACATCCATTATGTGGTAATGGAGTAACATCGATAATCTCTGTTACTTCTATACCTGCATTATGAATTGAACGAATAGCAGATTCTCTACCATTCCCTGGTCCTTTAACGTAAACCTTCACTTTCTTTAAACCTGCTTCTTGTGCTACAGCAGCAGCATCTTCGGCAGCTAATTGAGCAGCGTAAGGTGTGTTCTTTTTAGATCCTCTAAATCCCATTTTACCAGCTGATGACCATGAAATCACATCGCCTTTTTTGTTGGTAAGTGAAACTATAATGTTATTGAATGAAGCAGTAATGTGGGCTTCTCCAACAGCATCTACTATAACTTTACGTTTTTTAGTACTTGACTTTGCCATATTTTTTTAGTTTCTAGTTGTTAGCTTTTAGTTGTTAGAATCCTAAACATTGCTATTTCAAACAGATTCATCTAACGTCTAATATACTAATGACTATTGTCTGTTATTATTTAGTTGCTTTTTTCTTGTTAGCAACAGTTTTTCTTCTACCTTTTCTAGTTCTAGAGTTGTTTTTAGTACGTTGACCTCTTAATGGAAGTCCTGATCTATGACGAATACCTCTGTAACAACCAATATCCATTAATCGCTTAATGTTTAATTGTGTTTCAGAACGTAATTCACCTTCGATAGTAAATGTCCCAACTGCATCACGAATGCCTGCAATTTGATCATCGTTCCAATCTTGAACTTTAATACTTTCATCAACTTTAGCAATAGCTAAAATTTCTTTTGCTCTACTTCTACCTATTCCATAGATATAAGTTAAAGAGATTACTCCTCTTTTCTGTTTTGGTATGTCTACACCTGCAATTCTTGCCATAATTACCCTTGTCTTTGTTTGAATCTAGGATTCTTTTTGTTAATGACGTAAAGTCTACCTTTTCTACGCACAATTTTGCAATCTGCGCTTCTTTTTTTAACTGATGCTCTTACTTTCATCTTGTGTTAGTATCTATAAGTTATTCTAGCCTTCGTTAAATCGTAAGGACTCATTTCTAATTTTACTTTATCTCCTGGTAATAATTTTATATAATGCATACGCATTTTACCAGAGATATGTGCTGTCACAATGTGACCGTTTTCTAATTCTACACGAAACATAGCATTTGATAATGCTTCTATTATTGTCCCGTCTTGTTCTATTGCTGCTTGTTTTGCCATTGTAATTATATTAAACCGAAGCTTTTCTATTTTTACCTGTTTTCATCAAGCCATCATAATGTCTATTTAACAAATAAGAATTTACTTGTTGCATAGTATCTATTGCAACTCCAACCATAATTAATAGGGAAGTTCCACCAAAGAATAATGCCCAACCATCTTGTACATTCATTAGCTTTACAATAAACGCTGGGAACACAGCTATAAGTGCTAAAAATATAGAACCAGGTAATGTAATTTGTGACATTATTTTATCTAAATATTCAGATGTTTCAGAGCCTGGGCGTATGCCTGGAATAAAACCTCCGCTTCTTTTTAAGTCGTCTGCCATTTTATTGGTAGGTACAGTAATTGCAGTATAAAAATATGTAAACACAATAATTAATAATGCAAATGTTACATTATACCAAAATCCAAAAATATCAGAATAGTTTGTTTGCATCCATGCACCAACTGTTGAATCCTTCATAAATGAAGATCCACCAATTAAACTTGGAACAAACATAATTGCTTGTGCAAATATAATAGGCATAACTCCTGAAGCATTAAGCTTTAAAGGAATATACTGTCTTGATCCAAACACATTTTTCTCATAACCTCCAGATGCTGTACGTCTCGCATATTGAACAGCTATTCTTCTTACTGCCATTACTAACATTACAGAAGCTAGAATAATTACAAACCAAATAACTATCTCGAAAAGAATTAACATGACGTTATTTCCTTCCATTCTAGATACTGCATTTTGTAAAAATGCTTGTGGCATTGTTGCTATAATACCAACCATAATAAGTAATGAAATACCATTACCTATTCCTTTATCTGTAATTTTTTCACCTAACCACATTGCAAAAACACAACCTGTTACCAATAGTATTATCGAAGAAAAATAGAAAACACCGCCCGTACCTAATAAAAAGGCAGATGTAGGAACTCCTAATGCTGGTAGACTTGCTAAATATCCTGGTGCTTGCACCATACAAATTGCAATAGTTAACCAACGTGTTATTTGCGTAATTTTCTTCTGACCACTAGCTCCTTCTTTCTGTAGTTTCTGCAAATAAGGAATTGCAATTCCCATTAACTGTACAACAATAGAAGCAGAAATGTAAGGCATAATTCCTAGTGCAAATACAGACGCTCTAGACAAAGCTCCTCCTGTAAACATATTAAGTATTGTACCTAAACCACCACCAGCAAAATTACCCTCGTAATCTGTAAGCTGTGCAGCATCAATTCCTGGTAAGGTTACTTGAGCACCAAATCGATATACTAATAGCAAACCAAGAGCAAGAATGATTCTATTTCTTAATTCTTCTATTTTCCAAACATTTTTTAAAGTCTCTATAAATTTCATGCTAGTTATTAGTCTTATAAAGTTACAACTTCTCCACCTGCAGCTTCAATAGCAGCTTTTGCTGAAGCGGTAAATTTATGTGCAGATACACTTAATTTGGCTTTTAATTCGCCTCTTCCTAAAATCTTAACTAGTTCATCTTTACCAGCTAATCTTAAGGTGATTATTGTATCTATATCTAATGTGTCTTTTATTTTTTTTTCATCAACCAATTGTTGTAAAGTATCTAAATTAATACCTTGATATTCTTTACGATTAATGTTTGTAAAACCAAACTTAGGAACACGTCTTTGTAGTGGCATTTGCCCACCTTCAAATCCTAATTTTTTAGAATAACCAGAACGAGATTTTGCTCCTTTGTGACCACGTGTCGCAGTACCACCTTTACCAGAACCTTGTCCTCTACCTATTCTTTTTCCTTGATTTTTAACTGAACCTTCTGCAGGTTTTAAATTACTTAAATCCATTATCAGTATTATTATTTTGTTTCTTCAACAGAAACTAAATGTGAAACTTTATTAACCATACCAATAATATTTGGTGTGGCATCGTGCTCTACTACTTGACCAATCTTTTTAAGACCAAGAGCTTCTAAAGTTCTTTTTTGTCTTAAAGTACGATTGATTGCGCTTTTAACTTTTGTTACTTTAATCTTTGCCATTTCTCTTAATATTAACCGTTAAAAACTTTTTCAAGTGAAACACCTCTTTCTTTTGCTATTGTTCTAGCATCTCTTAATTGCAATAATGCATCAAAAGTTGCTTTTACAACGTTATGAGGATTTGATGAACCTTGAGATTTTGATAAAACATCATGAACACCTACTGCTTCAAGAACTGTTCTTACAGCACCACCAGCAATAACTCCTGTACCGGGAGATGCAGGAATAATATTTACTCTTGCTCCACCAAATTTTCCTTTTTGCTCATGTGGTAATGTTTTTTTCACGATAGGAATACGTACTAAATTCTTTTTAGCATCTTCAATAGCTTTCGCTATTGCACTAGCTACGTCTTTAGATTTTCCTAAACCATGACCAACAACACCAGCTTCGTCGCCAACAACTACAATTGCTGAAAAACCAAATGCTCTACCACCTTTAGTTACTTTGGTAACTCTTTGTACACCAACTAAACGATCTTTAAGATCTAATCCACCTGGTTTTACTAATTCTGCACTTTTGTATTTCTGATACATAATTTTTTAAAATTTAAGTCCTGCTTCTCTAGCGCCTTCAGCTAATGATTTTACTCTACCGTGATATAAATAACCACCTCTATCGAAAGTGATAGTTTCTACACCTGCTTTTAAAGCTTTTTCTCCAACAGACTTACCAACTAATGCAGCTACTTCTGTTTTATTGCCTTTCGCAGAACTAATATCTTTATCTCTTGAAGATGCTGCACTGATAGTTATACCAGTTACATCGTCTACAATTTGAGCGTAAATTTCTTTATTACTTCTAAAAACAGATAGTCTTGGTCTAGTTTCAGTTCCTGAAACTACTTTACGAATTCTGTTCTTAATTCTTGTTCTTCTTTGGTTTTTCGTTAATGCCATAACTTACTTATTAAGCTGATTTACCTGCTTTTCTTCTTAATTGTTCACCAACAAACTTAACACCTTTACCTTTGTAAGGTTCTGGTCTTCTAAAACCTCTAATTTTAGCGGCTACTTGACCTACAAGTTGTTTATCGTGAGATGTTAGTTTAATAATTGGATTTTTACCTTTTTCCGATATTGTTTCTACTTTAACTTCTGGAGCTATATTCAAAACAATATTATGAGAAAAACCTAGAGCTAAATCAAGTTTTTGACCTTGATTACTTGCTCTATATCCAACACCTACTAATTCTAATTCTTTTGTCCATCCTTTAGATACACCTTCTATCATATTATTGATTAGTGCTCTATAAAGACCGTGTTTTGCCTTATCTTCTTTTTTATCAGAAGAACGTTCAACTAAAACATTTCCGTCTTCAACTTTAATAGATACATTTGAAAAATCTTGAGTTAATTCTCCTAACTTTCCTTTTACTGTAACTACGTTATCGTTGATTTCAACTATAATTCCTTCTGGAATTCCTACTGGGTTATTACCTATTCTTGACATTGCCTTCTAGTCTTTTTATTTAGTAAACGTAACAAAGTACTTCTCCACCAACATTATCTCTTTGAGCTTGTTTACCTGTCATAACTCCATGTGAAGTTGAAACAATAGCAATACCAAGGCCATTAAGAATTCTAGGAAGTTCTTTTGAACTTGCATACATACGTAAACCAGGTTTACTGATTCTTTGAATCTTTTTTATTACAGATTCTTTAGTTTCTCTATTGTACTTAAGGGCAATTTTAATTGTTCCTTGTACAGTATTGTCTTCGAATTTGTAACTTAAAATATATCCTTGATCGAATAATATTTTTGTAATATCTTTTTTAAGATTAGAAGCTGGAATCTCTACAACTCTATGGTTTGCACTGACTGCATTTCTAATTCTTGTTAGATAATCTGCGATTGGATCTGTGTTCATTTATATTAATTTGCGGTTTTGGTTTTTGATATTATATCAAACCTGAAACCAATTTATAATTTTACCAACTTGCTTTTCTTACACCAGGGATTAAGCCTTGATTGGCCATTTCTCTAAATGTTACACGCGAAATACCAAAATTTCTCATGTATCCTTTTGGTCTTCCAGTAAGTTTACATCTGTTATGCATACGAATTGGAGAAGCGTTTTTTGGTAACTTCTGTAATGCTTCATAATCTCCAGCTTCTTTTAAAGCTTTACGTTTTTCAGCATATTTAGCTACTGTTTTTGCTCTTTTTACCTCACGGGCTTTCATTGATTCTTTAGCCATATCTTAATTCTTTTGAAAAGGTAATCCTAATTGGGTTAATAACGATTTTGCTTCTTTATCAGTATCTGCAGTTGTTACAAATGTAACATCCATACCAGAAATTTTGTTCACTTTATCAATGTTAATCTCTGGGAAGATAATTTGTTCAGTAACTCCTAAACTGTAATTACCTCTACCGTCAAATCCTGTTGCTTTAATACCATTAAAATCTCTTACACGCGGTAACGCTGAAGTAATTAAACGATCTAAAAATTCGTACATTCTTTCGCCACGTAAAGTAACTTTTACACCAATTGGCATGCCTTTACGTAATTTAAAAGAAGCAATATCCTTTTTAGAGATTGTTGATATAGCTTTTTGTCCTGATATAGTAGTTACTTCTTCTAACGCGTAGTCGATTAACTTTTTGTCTGCAACTGCCGCTCCAACTCCCTTAGATATTATTATCTTTTGTAGTTTAGGAACTTGCATTATATTACTATAACCAAATTCTTCTGTAAGAGCTGCAATTACTCTGCTTTTAAACTCTTCTTTAAGTCTAGGTGAATATGCCATAACTAAATTACTTCATTAGATTTTATTGAAAATCTTACTTTCTTATCGCCTTCTATTCTATACCCAACTCTTGTTGCTTCTCCGTTAGAAGTTAACAACGATAAATTAGAAATGTGAATAGCAGCTTCTTTTTCTACGATACCTCCTTGAGGGCTTTGTGCACTTGGTTTTGTGTGTTTCTTAACCATGTTTACGCCTTCAACGATCGCTTTGTTCTTATCTCTAAATATAGTAAGTACTTTACCTTCAGAACCTTTATGGTCTCCAGCAATTACTTTTACTGTATCTCCCGATTTTATTTTAAGCTTTGTCATCTTATAATTTCATTAAAGCACTTCAGGTGCTAATGATACAATTTTCATGAATTGTTTATCACGAAGTTCTCTAGCAACAGGACCAAATACACGTGTTCCTCTCATTTCACCCGTTGGGTTTAAAAGTACACAAGCATTGTCATCGAATCGGATATAAGATCCATCTGGTCTTCTTACTTCTTTTTTAGTACGAATAACAACGGCTGTTGAAACTGCTCCTTTTTTAATACCTCCATTAGGTGTTGCATCTTTTACAGTTACAACAATTTTATCTCCTACAGAAGCATATCTTCTTTTAGTACCACCTAGAACACGTATTGTTAATACTTCTTTTGCTCCAGTGTTATCGGCTACTTTTAATCTTGATTCAGTTTGTACCATAATTATTTCGCTCTTTCAATTATTTCAACTAATCTCCAACATTTAGATTTACTTAAAGGTCTTGTTTCCATGATCCTTACAGTATCGCCTTCGTTGCAATCGTTTGTTTCGTCGTGTGCAACATACTTTTTTGTTTTTAACACAAACTTACCATACATAGGGTGCTTTACTTTTTTAACTTCAGCAACTACAATTGATTTTTGCATTTTGTTACTAGTTACTACTCCTATACGTTCTTTTCTTAAATTTCTTGTTTCCATCTTTCAGCAGAATTATTGTAATTCTCTATTTGTTAATTCAGTTGCAATTCTTGCTACCGTACGTCTAATACCACGTAACTGAATTGGGTTTTCTAAAGGTGATATTGCATGAGTCATTTTTAAGTCTGAATAACTTTTTTTAGTCTCACCCAATTTTTCTTGTAACTCGGCTGTAGATAATTCTTTAATTTCTGATTGTTTCATAATATCAAATAAATTATGCTTCGTAATCTCTAGCGATTACAAATCTTGTTTTAACTGGTAGTTTTTGCGCGGCAAGACGTAATGCTTCTTGAGCAATGTCTAATGGCACTCCACCTACTTCAAATAGAACTCTACCAGGTTTTACTACTGCAACCCAGTATTCTACCGCACCTTTACCTTTACCCATACGTACTTCAAGAGGCTTTTTTGTAATAGGCTTGTCTGGAAATATTTTAATCCAAAGTTGCCCTTCTCTTTTCATGTAACGTGTAGCAGCAATACGTGCAGCTTCAATTTGACGAGACGTTAAAAAATTTGAGTCTAGTGACTTTATTCCAAAAGTTCCGCTTGAAAGTTGATGCCCTCTTCCGGCATTGCCCTTCATACGGCCTTTTTGCATTTTACGAAATTTTGTTTTTTTTGGCTGTAACATTTTTCTTTACTTTAAAAAATTACTTTCTTCGACGTGATTTATTATCTCTATTTCCACCGCGTCCACCTTTTCCTTGCTTTTTAGATAATCCAACTAGCGGAGAAAGTTCTCTTTTACCATATACTTCACCTTTCATGATCCACACTTTCACACCTAATCTACCATAAGTAGTATGTGCCTCAACAAGTGCATAATCAATATCGGCTCTAAAAGTTGATAAAGGAATACGTCCGTCTTTGTAGTGTTCACTACGTGCCATTTCTGCACCATTTAAACGACCACTAATTTGGATTTTAATTCCTTCGGCATTCATTCGCATAGTAGCAGCAATAGCCATTTTAATTGCACGTCTATAAGAAATACGATTTTCTATTTGACGAGCAATACTAGATCCTACTAAAAATGCGTCAAGTTCAGGTCTTTTAATCTCAAAGATGTTAATCTGAACTTCTTTTTCAGTAATCTTTTTAAGCTCTTCTTTTAACTTGTCTACCTCTTGACCGCCTTTACCAATAATGATACCTGGACGAGCCGTTGTGATAGTAACGGTTACAAGTTTAAGCGTACGCTCTATGATTACTCTTGATACACTAGCTTTAGATAAACGTGCATGTACGTATTTTCTAATCTTATCGTCTTCGGCAAGTTTATCACCATAATCGTTTCCTCCGTACCAGTTAGATTCCCATCCTCTGATAATTCCTAAACGATTTCCGATTGGATTTGTTTTTTGTCCCATACTTCTATCTTAACTTTGTGTGTTATTGTTAGCTCCAACCACTAATGTTACATGGTTTGAACGTTTTCTTATCCTGTGTGCACGACCTTGAGGTGCTGGACGCAATCTTTTTAGCATTGCACCGCTATCTACTCTAATCTCCTTAACAATTAATTCAGCCTCTTCAATATCTGCTTCTTCGTTTTTAGATTGCCAGTTTGCAATTGCAGACAATAACAATTTTTCTAAACGCCCAGAAGCTTCTTTAGGGTTAAATTTTAATATATTAAGTGCATTTTCTACTTTTTCACCTCTTACCAAATCGGCTACTAAACGCATTTTTCTTGGTGATGTAGGACAGTTATTAAGTTTAGCAAAAGCAACGTGCTTTTTTGCTTCCTTAATAGCGTCGGCCATTTGTTTTTTACGACTTCCCATAGCTTACTACTTTTTACCTTTATTTTTGGCACCTGCATGACCTCTAAAAGATCTTGTTGGTGAAAATTCTCCTAATTTATGGCCAACCATATTCTCTGTTACATAAACAGGAACAAATTGACGACCATTGTGCACTGCGATTGTTTGACCAACAAAATCTGGTGTAATCATAGAGGCTCTAGACCATGTTTTGATTACAGTTTTTTTGTTAGCATCTACATTAGCAGCCACTTTTCTTTCTAATTTATAATGAACGTAAGGTCCTTTTTTTAATGATCTTGACATGACTTATTATTTCTTTCTACGTTCTACAATATATTTATTACTCGCTTTTGTTTTAGAACGGGTTCTATAACCTTTAGCAGGAATACCATTTCTAGAACGTGGATGTCCACCAGCAGATTTACCTTCACCACCACCCATTGGATGATCTACAGGATTCATTACAACTGGTCTTGTTCTTGGACGTCTACCCAACCATCTACTTCTACCTGCTTTACCAGATACTAATAATTGATGGTCTGAATTAGAAACAACTCCGATAGTTGCAAGACAATTTGAAAGCACTAATCTAGTTTCGCCAGATGGCAATTTGATTGTAGCAAATTTACCGTCTCTTGCCATTAACTGTGCAAATGCTCCAGCACTACGAGCCATAATAGCTCCTTGTCCTGGACGTAATTCTACACAAGAAATGATACTTCCTAAAGGAATCTCGCTTAATGGCATTGCATTTCCAATCTCTGGTGCAATACCTTCTAATCCTGATACAACATTTTGCCCAACTTGTAAACCATTTTGTGCAATAATGTATCTTTTCTCGCCATCTTGATAATTCAATAAAGCAATAAAAGCTGTTCTGTTTGGATCGTACTCTATTGATTTAACTTCTGCTGGAATTCCAGTTTTGTTACGTTTAAAATCAATAATACGATACTTTCTTTTATGACCACCACCGATATAGCGCATAGTCATTTTTCCTTGACTGTTTCTTCCACCAGACCTTTTGTTCGGAGCTAATAAACTTTTCTCCGGCTTATCAGTAGTAATGGCGTCAAATCCGTTTACTACTCTAAATCGCTGTCCTGGTGTGATTGGTTTTAATTTTCTTACTGACATTTTTTGTCTAATTACATGTTACTGTATAAATCAATCATTTCACCTTCCGCCAGTTGTACAATTGCTTTTTTAACAGCATTTGTTTTACCATGTTGAATACCAGTTTTTGTAAACTTAGTACTACGATCTGGACGGACATTTATTGTACGAACTTTTTCAACAGAAACACCATAAGCAGCTTCAACTGCTTTTTTAATTTCTACCTTGTTCGCCTTCGTATTCACAGCAAACGTATAGCAGTTTCTCAACTCACTATTTGTTGTCGCTTTTTCTGTGATTATAGGTTTAATTAAGATACTCATGTTTTCTTATTTACTTAAATTCGATTCAATTTCTTCTAAAGAACTCTCTAAAAGTACAACTTGATTAGCATTCATAATTTTATAAGTGCTTAATTCTGAATTTGTTACAACTTCAGAGCTTTTCAAATTGCGTGACGACAAATATACATTATTATTTAAGCCACCCAACACAAAGAGAGATTTTTTGTTTTCTAAATCTAAAGCCTTTAAAACAGCAGTGAAATTTTTAGTTTTAATTGAATCAAAACTAAAGTCTTCTAATACTATAATTGACTTTTCGTTTGCCTTAATACTGAATGCAGATTTACGTGCTAAACGCTTTACATTTTTATTAAGTTTAAATCCATAATTTCTTGGTCTTGGTCCGAACATACGGCCTCCTCCTCTAAAAACTCCAGATTTAATTGATCCTGCTCTCGCAGTACCTGTTCCTTTTTGCTTTTTAATCTTACGAGTACTTCCTGTAATTTCAGCTCTTTCTTTAGCTTTGTGAGTACCTTGTCTTTGATTTGCTAAATATTGTTTAACATCTAAATAGACAGCATGATTATTAGGCTCTATAGCAAACACATCTTTAGAAAGCTCTGCTTTTCTACCTGTGTCTTTTCCGTTTATATCTAAAACTGCTACTTTCATTATTTTCTAATAATTACATAAGCGTTTTTTGGTCCAGGAATACACCCTTTAACCAGAAGTAAGTTCTTTTCAGAAACCACCTTTAAAACTCTTAAATTTTGAACTTTTACTGTATCTCCACCCATTCTACCTGCCATGCGCATTCCTTTGAATACTCTTGCAGGATATGAAGCAGCTCCAATAGATCCTGGTGCTCTTAAACGGTTATGTTGACCGTGAGTAGCTTGACCTACACCGGCAAAACCATGACGTTTTACTACACCTTGAAATCCTTTACCTTTTGATGTTCCAGAAACATCAACAAATTCACCTTCAGTGAAATGTTCTACAGTGATTGCATCACCTAATTTGTACTCCTCATCAAAACCTTGAAATTCTACGATTTTGCGTTTTACAGAAGTTCCTGCTTTCTTAACATGACCAAGGTCAGCTTTTGTAGCACTTTTTTCTGTCGCGTCATCGAAACCAAGTTGAATAGCTTCATAGCCATCTACTTCTTCGGTTCTGACTTGGGTAACGATACATGGTCCAGCTTCGATTACTGTACATGGCATATTCTTACCATTTTCGTCGAAGATGCTGGTCATACCGATTTTTTTTCCTATTAACCCAGACATAATTATTATTTATTTATTATTACTATTTATTAAAATTCAAGGCTGAAAATACGTTTCAGCCTTGAATTGTATTTTTACCGTTTTTCCTTAACCATCGTTAAGGACATGTTTCTTTTTACTTACACCTTAATCTCTACTTCTACACCACTTGGTAATTCAAGTTTCATTAAAGCATCAATTGTTTTTGAAGATGAAGAATAAATATCAAGTAATCTCTTGTATGAGCATAATTGAAATTGTTCTCTTGACTTCTTATTTACGTGAGGTGAACGTAATACAGTGAAAATTTTCTTGTGTGTTGGTAATGGAATTGGTCCAGTTACAACAGCACCAGTGCTTTTTACTGTTTTTACAATCTTATCAGCAGATTTGTCTACCAAGTTGTGATCGTAAGATTTTAATTTAATTCTGATTTTTTGACTCATTTTATTAAGATTTACGATTCTACGCCTTTAGCAGCTTTAATTACTTCTTCTGATATATTTGAAGGCGTTTGAGCATAATGCGAAAACTCCATTGTTGATGTTGCACGACCTGAAGATAGTGTTCTTAATGTCGTTACATAACCAAACATTTCTGATAAAGGTACAGTAGCTTTTACAGTTTTTGCACCAGCTCTATCTCCCATATCGCTTACTTGTCCTCTTCTTCTATTTAAATCTCCAACAATATCTCCCATATTCTCTTCAGGTGTAATCACCTCAAGTTTCATAATAGGTTCCATTATTACCGCTTTTGCAGCTTTTGCTGAATTTTTAAATCCAAGTTTTGCAGCCAATTCGAATGATAATTGATCCGAATCTACGTCATGATAAGACCCATCTTTCAATGTTACTTTCATGGCATCAACTTCATACCCTGCTAATGGTCCATTAACCATTGCCATTTTAAATCCTTTTTCAATAGAAGGGATAAATTCTTTAGGAACGTTACCACCTTTAATTGTAGATATAAACTGAAGTCCTACTTCACCTTCATCTGCCGGTTCAATAGTAAATACGATATCAGCAAACTTACCACGACCACCAGATTGTTTCTTATAAACTTCTCTATGATCTGCAGCTTGCGTAATTGCTTCTTTATATTCTACTTGAGGTTGCCCTTGATTTACTTCAACTTTAAACTCGCGACGTAAACGGTCTACAATAACATCTAAATGAAGTTCGCCCATTCCAGAAATAATAGTCTGGCCTGAAGCTTCGTCTGAACGTACAGTAAATGTTGGATCCTCTTCAGCCAATTTAGCTAAACCCATACCTAATCTATCGACATCTGCTTTCGTTTTAGGCTCCACCGCAATACCAATTACCGGATCAGGGAAGTCCATAGACTCTAAAACAATAGGGTGTTTTTCTGATGAAAGTGTATCTCCTGTTTTTATAGATTTAAATCCAACAGCAGCTCCAATATCTCCAGCTTCTATATAATCAATTGCGTTTTGTTTGTTCGCATGCATTTGGTAAATACGAGAAATACGTTCTTTTTTACCTGAACGATTATTCAAAACATAAGAACCTGCATCTAAACGACCAGAATACGCTCTAAAAAATGCTAAACGACCAACAAAAGGATCGGTTGCAATTTTAAATGCTAAAGCAGCAAAAGGCTCCTTTACATCTGGCTTACGTAAAATATCTTCTCCTGTATCTGGATCTGTACCAACAATACCTTCTTTATCTGTTGGAGAAGGTAAATAACGACATACCGCATCTAATAAGAATTGTACACCTTTATTTTTGAAAGCAGAACCACAAATCATTGGGATGATAGCCATATCCATAACAGCAGCACGAAGTGCAGCATGCACTTCTTCTTCTGTAATAGAATCTTCATCTTCCATGAATTTCTCTAAAAGATTCTCATCATAAGTTGCAACTTCTTCTATTAAAAGCGCACGATATTTACGAGCTTCTTCTTTCATGTTTTCTGGAATATCGATCACATCAAATGTTGAACCCATTCCCTCTTCATGCCAAACTATTGCACGGTTTTTAACCAAATCAACAATACCTTTAAAATCTTCCTCATCACCAATGTTTAAAACAATTGGTACAGCGTTAGATTTTAACATGTCTTTTACTTGCTGACAAACACCTAAAAAATCAGATCCTTGACGGTCCATTTTATTAACGAAACCAATTCTAGGCACTTTATAGTTATCGGCTAGTCTCCAGTTAGTTTCAGATTGAGGCTCAACACCATCAACAGCACTAAATAAGAACACTAAACCATCAAGCACACGTAATGAACGGTTAACTTCAACTGTAAAATCTACGTGACCTGGTGTGTCAATTATATTAAAATGGTAGTCTTTAGCATCGGCTGTTGGCGCACCATTTTCAGTAGGGAATTGCCATGTACATGTAGTCGCAGCAGAAGTAATAGTTATACCTCTTTCTTGCTCTTGTTCCATCCAGTCCATTGTAGCAGCACCATCATGTACTTCTCCAATTTTATGCGAAACACCTGTATAATACAGTACACGTTCTGTTGTTGTAGTTTTACCTGCATCAATATGTGCAGCAATACCTATATTTCTTGTGTATTTTAAATCTCTTGCCATTTCTAATTAAAATCTAAAGTGAGAGAATGCTTTGTTTGCTTCTGCCATTTTATGAGTATCTACTCTTTTCTTAACAGCCGCTCCTTCTTCTTTAGCAGCTGCTAAAATTTCTGAAGCCAAGCGTTGTGCCATAGATTTTTCGTTTCTTTTTCTAGAAAAGCTAATAAGCCATTTCATAGCCGTAGAAACTTTACGGTCTGGACGAATTTGCATTGGAATTTGGAATGTGGCACCTCCAACACGACGACTACGCACTTCTACGTGAGGCATCACATTAGACAAAGCTTCTTTCCAAAGTTCTAAAGCTGTTTTTTCTTCGTCAGTTTTTTTGGAATCTACAATATCAATTGCATCGTAGAATACTTTAAAAGCTACAGACTTTTTCCCATCCCACATCATCATGTTAACAAAACGTGTTACTAACTGATCATTAAAACGTGGATCTGGTAAAAGCGGTCTCTTTTTTGCTGCTCTTTTTCTCATGTCTTCTTCTTAAAGTTTTAAATTACTTTTTAGGGCGTTTTGCACCATATTTAGATCTACGTTGCGTTCTACCTGAAACACCTGCTGTGTCTAAAGCACCACGTACAATGTGATATCTAACTCCTGGTAAATCTTTTACCCTTCCACCTCTAACCAATACTATCGAGTGCTCTTGTAGATTGTGACCCTCACCGCCAATGTATGCATTAACCTCGTTACCGTTTGTCAACCTTACCCTTGCAACCTTTCTCATTGCTGAGTTCGGTTTTTTAGGTGTTGTTGTATAAACACGAGTACAAACACCACGTCTTTGTGGGCACGAATCCAAAGCAGCCGATTTGCTCTTCTTGGTTATTTTGGTTCTTCCTTTTCGTACTAATTGTGAAATTGTTGGCATATATATTATATATATTTATAAATTACCTCCGTTAAGAGGGCTGCAAAGGTAAAAATTAAAATGGATTTTTCAAACAGGAAAACATTAATTTTTTTCAGAATTTAAAAAAATGTTTCTTAGGTGTATTATTAGTCTCGTTTTTCCGTTAGTTTTACGCCATATTAAAGTATAGTTAGCGTGCAAAAAACACATTATTTACTCCTTATTATATATACACTTTTTTCTCAAGGACTATCTGGGCAAAATTTAAAGTTAATTGTTGATGGTAAAAATGATGCTGAAACCAAAATAATTGACTCTTTAAATTATTTAAGAACGCATATAGATTACTCAAGTGTAAAAGCCGAGTTAGATTCAGTTCAAAAAACATTATCTGAAATTGGGTATATTGAAAACCTCCTGGAAGGAATTGACAGAATTAATGATTCGACCTTTATTGCTTCGGTCTATTTAAAGAAGAAATACAATACCATATATATATACTATAATTCTGAACTTGTAAATCTTGATATTATTAATAATGTTTCTAATAATATCAATGATGATTATTTTACAATTCCTATAAGTGAAACAAAAGTTGCCTTAAACTACATTAATTCTAAGATTGCAGAAAACGGTTTTCCTTTCACAACACTTAAACTCTCTAATATAAAAATTAAAGATCAAGACAATTTACAATCTCAATTAATTATCAGCACAGAAAACAATAAAAGGATGGCAGATAATATCATTATTAAAGGTTATAAAAAATTCCCAAAAACATTTATTAAGCACTACTTAAAGATTAAGTCTTCAGATGTTTTTGATTTAGCAGACATTGAAAAAAAAACAAATTTACTGAATGACTTAAATTTTGCAAACCAAATAAAAGCACCTGAAGTTTTATTTACAAAAGATTCAACAACATTATATTTATACATTGAAAAAATAAAAAGCAATTCATTTGATGGATTTCTGGGGTTTGGGACGAATGAAGATACTGGCAAATTAGAATTCGATGGTTATTTAAATTTAAACTTAAATAATAATTTAAATTACGGAGAGTCTTTTAATCTAATTTATAAAAGTGATGAGAACGAGCAAAAAACATTTGATGCTAGAATAAGCATGCCTTACCTGTTTGGTACTCCTATTGGCACCGAATTACAATTGAATATATTTAAAAAAGATTCTTCGTTTACAACGGTTAATCAAAAAGCACGGATTTTTTATCAAATAAATTCGAAGAATAAAGTTTATGCCGGTCTAACTTCAACCCAATCCAACAATTTACTATCGACAAATTCTGTTACACTAATTGATGATTATGATTCCTCCAATTTCTCAATAGCATACCAATTTACTAGTTATCGTACAAATAGTATTTTATTCCCTTTTAATTCATCACTTTATTTAGAAACGGGTTTTGGTAAAAGAGAAAACAGGAATTCTACAGAAAAGCAAAATAATGTAAATTTTGATGCCTTTAAGATTTTTAACCTAAATCAAAAAAACAGTATTTATTTAAGATTAAGTGGAGCTTCATTATTTTCTGACAACTATTTAGAAAATGAACTTTTACGCTTTGGTGGAATAAACTCAATTAGGGGCTTCGAAGAAAACAGTTTATTAGCAACTTTGTATGGTGTAATAAATTCTGAATATCGATTACAGGTTAGTAATAGTTTATTTATACATTCAATATTAGATGCTGGCTATCTTGAGAACAAATTAACTTCGCAAAAGGAAAAGCTTTATGGTTTTGGATTTGGATTTGGTTTATTTACTAAAACAGGATTACTAAAATTTAATTATGCCAATGGTAAAAATGAAAACCAGAAATTTAAATTCTCAAATTCTAAAATACACATAAGTTTAATCGCCGCCTTTTAGTCAAATCTGCAGTGAAAGCTAATTTTTTTTTTATAAAATTGAAATTTTAACCATTTATTATTGTTTTATTAAGATTTTATTAAGATTTTTGGCGTTGACTAATTCAAATTAATATAAAATGAAAACAAAGTTTAGTGGAATTCTAACGCTATTACTAGCGTTTGTTGTGCAACTAACATTTGCACAAGAAAAAACAATTTCGGGTACAGTGTCAGATAATTCTGGCTTACCTCTTCCTGGGACTACTGTAATAATTAGTGGTACATCTACAGGTGCATCAACAGATTTTGACGGTAATTACTCAATAACAGCTAATCAAGGGGCAACTCTTGTTTTTAGTTTTGTTGGATATCGGACCCAACAAGTTGCTGTTGGCGCTTCCAACACAATTGACGTAATAATGCAAGAAGACGCTGCATTGCTTGATGAAGTAGTTGTTACTGCTTTAGGGGTTAAAAGACAAAAGAAAACACTTACTTATCAAGCTGAAAAAGTAGGTTCTCAAGAACTTGTTCAAGCAAGTCCTACTAGAGCCGCTAGTGCATTGGCTGGTAAGGTTGCTGGACTTCAAGTAAATGTTCAAAGTAATGGGGTTAATCCTACTACTCAAATTCTTTTAAGGGGTTTAAGGTCTGTTTCTGGAAGCAATACTGCATTAATTGTTATTGATGGTTCTATCGCTTCTCAAGGTGCATTTGATGATTTAAACCCAAATGACATTGGAAGCATGAATGTTCTTAAAGGTGCAACAGCTGCTGCTCTTTATGGATCTTCTGCAGGTAATGGTGCTATTATTGTTACAACAAAACAAGGAAATGAAGACGAAGCCTTTAGAGTTGGTATTTCATCAAACGCTACTTTTGAATCTGTAGCTTATATGCCTAGATTCCAAACTGAATATGGTGTTGGATGGCAAGGTGAATACGACAACGTTGAGAACACAAACTGGGGACCACGTTATGATGGTCAAATACGCCAAATTGGCCCTACAATGAGACCTACGGATCCATTGCCTACGCAATTTGTTCCTTATGCTCCTGTTAAAGATAACTTAAAAGATTTTTACAATACAGGTACAACGATACAAAACACAGTGTATTTTAGTGGTGGTGGAGAAGATTCTTCATTCTATCTATCTGTCGGAGATTCGAAATCTGAAGGTCTTATACCTAGCGACACGTATAAAAGAAACACTTTTAAAGTCAATGCTACTAAAAAGCTTGGTAAATTAACGTTAGGTTTAACCTCTAATTACTTAAGAGATAAAACGAATGTTGTAGGGCAAACTGTTGGAGATCAAAACAGACCTTTTTATTGGTTTGTATTAAACCAATCAGGTAATATTCCATTATCGAGTTATAAAGATTGGGATAACCCAGCAAGTTATGCTTATGCAGACAACTACTATAATGCTTATTATCAAAACCCTTATTGGGCTGTTGGTACTAACAGAGATATAGATCAAACAAGCAGATTAACGGCTAATATTACTGCTGCTTATGAAATTAATGACTGGATGACCTTTACAACACGTTTAGGTATAAATACTGGTAATGGGTTTGGTAAAAACTGGAAAGCAGCTCAAACATATGATCCTTTTTTACAAGGTGCGGCTCAAGATGTTCCATCTAAAGTTACAGATAGTGAGTTTAGTTTTACTACGTATACAACAGATTTCTTATTATCTTCTGATTTCGAATTTGGTGAAGAATTTAAATTAAATACAATTTTAGGTGCAACCAATACTACAAGACATACAAAATCAAGTACTATTACAGTAAACAACTTGAGTATCCCAGATTTTTATGATATTTCGAATGGTACTGGACAACCAATTGTAGGTGCTAACGAATCTCATAAAAGAACTTATGGTTTCTTTGCTGACTTAAACCTTGGATGGAGAGATTTCTTATTTTTAAATGTTTCTGGAAGATATGATTATACATCAACACTTCCTGCTTCTGATAATAGTTATTTTTATCCTGCTGCAGGTCTTTCGTTTGTTGTAAGTGATGCTTTCCCAGCTTTAAAAGATGGGGCTTTATCTTATTTAAAGCTTACAGCTAGTAACTCTACTGTGTATAACGATTTAGCTCCTTTTCAAACCAATGAAACTTATTTCCAAGGAACTGGATTCCCATTTGGAAATGTTAATGGATTTGAACAGGCTCGTACAGCGGTTGATGCTGGTCTTCAAAAAGAAAAAATTAATACAACAGAATTTGGTTTAAACGCAGCATTCTTTAACAATAGGTTAACCTTTGATGCTGCTTATTATATAACTAAATCTACGGACTTAATAACAAGTACTACGCCTTCTGAAGCTTCAGGTTCTTTAGCCTTTTTAACAAATATTGGTGAACTAGAGGGTTCTGGTTATGAACTAACATTAGGTGGTACAATTTTACAGGCCGAGGACTTCTCTTGGGATATGAATATTAATTATACCCATAGTGAACAAGAGGTAACAAAAATTAAAGACGGTGTCGAAGAGATACTAATATACGGTACAGATGCTGCTGGTGATGTTGGTGTATTTGCAGTTGTTGGAGACGCGTTTCCAACATTAAAAACATCTTCTTACACAAGAGACCCACAAGGAAGAATCGTAATTGATCCAGTAAGTGGTAACCCAATACAAGGGCCATTAAAAAATCAAGGACAAGTAACTCCAGACTACATAATTGGTTTAAACTCGTCAATTAATTATAAAGGGTTTCGTTTAGCGGCTACTATGGATTATAGAACAGGTCATGTTTATTACGAACAAGGTTCTGATGCAATGGAATTTACAGGTAGATCTCTTGAATCGATATCTGCAAACAGACAAGATTTTGTTATTCCGAATTCAGTATATGAAACGTCTACAGGTTCTGGTGTTTATGTAGAGAATACTAATATTTCTGTTACAGATGGTCTTCAGAATTACTGGACGGCTACATATAATAACATTAAAGAGAATTATGTTAAAGATGCTACAGCTTTTAAAATTAGAGAAGTATCTTTTACTTACGACCTCCCTAGTAAATATTTAGATAACTCACTTGTTCATTCTTTAAGAATAGGATTTGTTGGTAGAAATCTATTTACATGGTTACCAGCAGAAAGTAGTTTCTCTGATCCTGAATTTAAAAATAACATATCTCGTTCTAGAACAGCAGCAGGAAATGTTGTTGCAGTTCCTGATAATGCAATTGGAATTGGTGGTTATTTAACAGGACCTCCTACGAAATCTATTGGATTTAGTGTAAACGTAGAATTTTAAAAAAAAGAAAAATGAAAAATATATTTAAATCAATCAATATTCTAGTAGTTGTATTACTATTAGCATCTTGTAGTGACGATTTTTTGGATGTCAATACAGATCCAAATAATCCCCTGACAGTTAGTCCAAACTTAATTTTACCAGTTGCACTAAACTTCAGTAACATACTTGAAGAACGAGATAGAGGAATGAATCATTTAGGAAACTTGTTTATGCCAAATTGGGCTCAATCTAATGGTTTCTCTTGGTACGATGATGAGTTTAATTATCGTGTTACTTCATCATTTTATACCAGGATTTTCGACTATCAATATAGTTCTATACTTAAGCAGTATAATGCTTTAATATCATTAGAAGGACCAGAAAATGGTTATTATCAGGCTATAGGTAAAATCATGTCATCTCTTCATTATCAAATTTTAGTTGATACCTATGGCGATGTACCATATACTGAAGCATTACAAAGAGGTGGAAATGCTACCCCTGTTTATGATGATGGTTTAATGGTTTATGAAGGAATTATGACCGATTTAACAGATGCCATTGCATTAATTAATGCAACATCTGCAAGTACAGAGTTTGTAGCTGTTGCACCTGGTGGTGATGATGGTGTTTTTAATGGTGATATGGATATGTGGAAAACATTTGCCAACACTATTAAATTAAGAATACTTGTTCGTCAATCAGACATTGCTGGTCGTTCTGAATATATTCAATCTGAATTTAATACTATTAGTGCATCTGGAGATGGTTATATGAATTCTGATGTAACCATAAATATTGGTTATGGACAGGTTACAAATCAACAAAACAGAAAATGGGAAGATTTTGGACAAGATGTTGCAGGTTCTAACACTAATACTAATGATGCTACCTGTGCAACTAACTTTGTTTTAGACAGACTTATGTCGACAAACGATGGTAGATTAAACTTTCTTTTCGAAGAACCACCAACTGGACATTTAGGTGTAGATCAAGGACTTCTAGATTACGGTGGTACTGCATTTTTAACACCTGCTTTAGTTTCTAACATTGGACCTGGCCTTTTAAAATCGCCTTCTCAAGGTGGTGTTGTCTATACTGCGGCTGAATCTTACTTAAATAGAGCGGAAGCTGCTATGAAAGGGTATATTCCTAGTGATCCTCAAGCAATGTATGAAGCTGGAATTCAAGCTTCTTTTGACTATTTAGGAGCTGGAGATGCTAGTACATATTATAGCCAAAATGCACCAACTGTTGGATGGGATGCTTCTTCTAACAAACTTGAAGCTATAATAACTCAAAAATGGATTGCAGTTATGGGCATTAATGCTATGCAATCTTGGTTTGATTATAACAGAACAGGATATCCTTCAGATATTCCTGTGACTTTACTAGCAACAACAGCAGATAGACCTGTTAGACTATTTTATCCTGCAAGTGAGGTGACGGCTAATGCAGCGAATTTACCAGCTCAGCCAGATGCATTTTCAACAAAAATATTTTGGGCTAATTAAAAAAAAACGATATGAAAAATTATTTAAAGTATTTGACAATTTTATGTGCTTTTCTTATGTTTACTTCTTGTTTAGTAGACGATGTAGCAGAAAGTACAATTAATGATGAAGGACCAAACTTGGCTAGTTTTAGAAATACTAGTGGACTTTTGGGTGCAATTGCCGATGGTAATGAATATCAATTCGATATTCAAGTAGAAGTATTAGGACCTAATTATGTAGACCAAACAGGTGATGTACAATATACAGTAGGTGTAGATCCAGCATCTACCGCTGTAGAAGGTACACATTTTGCCTTTGCAAGTACTACTGGTTCTTTAACAGAATCGTCTAATTATTTAGGTACTTTTCCGGTGACATTGTTAACTGATGGAATTATGGCCCCTCTTGATGTTTCTCCAGTTTTAATATTAACTATGACTGACGCAAGCGGAAATAATGTAGTTCCTAATGGTAAAAAAATAATACTCACATTAAATTACCTATGTTTCTCTAATTTAGGAGGTGTATATAATACGGAAACTGTTTACTTTCGTGGTGGAGCAGAAGTATTAACTGCCACTGGTACAGATGAAATATTTGATCAAGGAGATGGTGAGTATAGAACAGGAGAAGTTGGACACTGGACACAAGCACAGTTAGGCGGTACTCCTGGTATGACCTTCTTTGATGTATGTAATGCTATTACAATCCCTAATCAAAATCTAGTAAATCTTTATTCAAATGAGGTAGAAGGTGTTTTAGGTAATAGTTTTGCAGATCCAGACACTGGTGTGATTACATTTAATTATACCATTGTTGTGCCACCTGCAACAGAAGATAGAGAGTATTTTGTAACATATACACCTCAATAAGTTAACTTTTTAATATAAAAGAAAATGAAAAAAATAAAATATATTTTAAGTTCTATGGTCTTAACTCTTTTTCTCTTTGGATGTGACGTTCAAGAGGCAAGCCAAGACGTAGCACCAGTTATTAGTACTGATTCGTATTCTACGGCAACATTTACACTTTCTGGTGGACCAACAACATCTAATGAGCAAAACGAAACTGTTTATGTTTACGATGTTGTATTAGATAAGCCATTACAGTTTAATCATGACTTTAATTTTGAAGTGCTTCCTGGCACTACTGCCACAGAGCATGACGATTACGACGTAACAGGTGGAACTGTTCCTTCTTTTGGGACAACAACCCAATTAATGGTTACTATTTATAATGATACAGAAGTTGAAGGAACAGAAACTTTAAATTTACAAGTTGTATCAGGTCCAGCTGTAGCAGATTCGAAACGACTAAATCCAAATACACAACATCCAGTATTAAATCTAACTATCGAAGATTGGGTATTTTGTTTATGGACATTAGAAACATCTGACACTTACGGAGACGGCTGGAATGGTGGTTATGTTGAAGTTATTTCTGAAGGTGTTACCACAGAATATTCAGAAGATGATAATCATCCTGACACTTTTGAAATACCAATTTCTGACGGTGCTGACTATTCATTCACTTATGTATCTGGTGGTGGCACAGGAGGTGGCCCTGGATGGGAAAGTGAAAACTATTACAAGTTAACATCTCCAGATGGAACTGAATGGGAAGATGGAACCATGGATTATTCTGGTATTCCAACGCCTGGACTTATTACAAGTGGAACTAACAATTGCCCTTAATATTGTTAAATATTGAAATAATAAAAAGCCACCTAAATAGGTGGCTTTTTTTGTAAAAAAATAATGAAAATGAAAAAACCTTACATTCTTATTATATACTTATTTAGTCTCTATAGCTATGGACAGAATACACTTGGGACTCTTCGAAATGATTCAGGGTCTTATAATGGCTATACTTTATATTCTCCAAATACTTCAAAAGAAACTTATCTTATTAATAACTGTGGAGAAATTGTACATCAATGGAGTACAAGTGGCGTTACTGATAGCACACCTGCAGCCTCCGTATATTTACTAGAAAATGGTAATTTATTAAGAACTGGTAAAATTACGAATCCAGATATTACGTTTGGTGGTGTAGGTGGTAAAATTGAGCTCTATGACTGGGATAATAACCTATTATGGGAGTATACCTATTCGAGTACCGAAGTATCTCAACATCATGACATATACCCATTACCAAATGGTAATATATTAATGCTTGCTGTAACTACCTTAACTGAAGCAGAAGCTATACTTTTAGGAAGAAATCCTGCTTTAATTTTAGAAGGAAAGTTATTTAATGAACAAATTATTGAACTACAACCCGATATAATAAATGGTGGCGCTACAGTTATTTGGGAATGGAATATAGCAGATCATATAATACAGGATTTTAGTAACGCTCAAGCCAATTTTGGTGTTGTTGGTGATCATCCTGAATTATTAGATATTAATTACCTTAATAATGAATTAGGTAATGCCAATTGGTTACATATTAATTCTTTACAATACAATGCCAATCTTGATCAAATTATATTAAGTTCAAGACTTTTAGATGAAATCTACATAATCGATCACTCTACAACAACAGCTGAATCAGCGATGCATACTGGAGGGACATATGGTAAAGGTGGTGATATTCTTTATCGTTGGGGTAATCCGCAAGCCTACGGTATAGGAGATGATAACGACAGAATGTTATACAGTCAGCATTATCCACATTGGATTCCTGATGGACTAAATGATGCTGGCAAACTAATGATATTCAATAATGGAAATGCTAGAAGATTTTCTTCAATTAATATCGTTTCACCTCTAACAACATCTCCTGGTGTTTATAGTTATGATTATATGACTGGTTACGGGCCGACCACAGCAAATTGGTCATACATAGCACCTAACCCTGAAGATTTTTTCTCTTCCATCTTATCTAGCGCTCAACGACTACCAAATGGTAATACACTAATTTGTGATGGAGATTCAGGATACTTTTTTGAAATTAACCCATCTAATAATATTGTTTGGGAATATATTAATCCTGATACCCAAAATGGCATTTTATCTCAAGGAGATGTTCCATCAGCAAATTTAGTTTTTAGAGCACTAAAATTTAGTCCTGATTATGCAGCCTTTAATGGAAAAGATTTAACACCAAGTATACCAGTTGAATTAAATCCTGACTTAAGTAATTGTTCTCTTTTAAATAATAATAGTTTTGAAATTACTGAAATAAAAGTATTTCCAAATCCAACGAGAGATCATTTAAATATTAAATCGCAAAACAAGATAGATAATATTTATGTTTATAATATTTTGGGTGAATTAGTAGCAAAAAATCAAAGCTCCAATAAAATAAGTTTAGGCCATTTGTCCACTGGGCTGTACTTGATTCAGATCGAGTATAATGGCACTTCTATTAGCAAAAAAATAGTTAAAACATAGGTTTTTATTTAATGTTATTACGAACTTATCAATTAAGAGTGGTTTTTTTATACCTTTGCCTCAATGGATAAAAAGACACAAATTTTTGGTTTAAGAGCAGTTATAGAAGCTATTAATTCTGGCGAAAGTATTGACAAAGTATTTTTACAAAAAGGTTTAAGAGGCGAATTATTTAGTGAACTAGAAAGTTTAATAAATAGGCATTCCATAAATTTATCGTACGTACCAGTAGAAAAACTTAACAGACTTACTAGAAACAACCATCAAGGTGCAGTAGCTAACATCTCCCCTATTGAGTTTCATGATTTAGATAACCTCGTTTTAAACACTCTAGAATCTGGTGAAACACCGCTATTTCTTTTATTAGATCAAATTAGTGATGTTCGTAACTTTGGTGCCATTATCCGTACTGCAGAATGTACTGGTGTTCATGGTATTATTATTCAGAAAAAAGGTGGTGCTCCAATCAATGGCGATACAGTAAAAACCAGTGCCGGTGCTATTTTTAAAATGCCAATATGCAAAGTAGATCATATTAAAGATGCTATGTTTCATCTTCAGGCATCCGGCATAAAAGTTATTGCTGCTACAGAAAAAACTAATAATGCTATTTACGACCTGTCTTTTAAAGAGCCTTGCGCCATTATTATGGGTTCCGAAGGCACAGGTATTTCTCCTTCAGTTCTAAAACTTGCCGATGATAAGGCTAAACTACCATTACTTGGTGAAATAGAATCTTTAAATGTTTCGGTTGCTTGTGGTGTTTTTTTATATGAAGTGGTAAGACAACGTCTCTAGTTGTCTTTAGACCTATACGTGTACGTTATTTTAGATTCATCTAAAGGTTCTTCTACTTTTTCTATAAAATTTCCATCTTCATCAAAATGTTGTAAGAATGGGTCTTGATCTTCATTATAATCGGCATGTTCCCAAACATACTTTTTAGGTTTTGCAACTTCCTTTCTAAAAATTAAAGCAAAAATAATTCCCGTAACAAAACCAGATAAATGCCCTTCCCAAGACATACCTTCTTTTATTGGCATTGTATACCAAATCATGCTTCCGTATAGAAAAACAACAAGAAGCGATAATGCAATTAACCGATAATGTTTTGCGAAAATTCCTTTAAAAAAAGTAAAACTCACCAAAACATAAATAAGTCCACTAGCTCCAATATGAAATGCTTGCCGGCCAATACACCAAGTTAGCAACCCTGAAACCAAAATACCATAAGCGAAAACTTTCCATGCAATTGGTCTGTAGAAATAAAATACCGCAGAAGATAAAACAAATAAGGGAATCGTATTATGATACAAATGATCTATGCCACTATGTATAAATGGGCTAAATAAAATACCACGTAAACCACTTAAATTTCTTGGATAAACGCCATAGTTTGTAAAGTCGAAACCAAAACGAATTTCAAACCAAAATACTAGCCATATCGATAGCACAAATGCTATAGGATATGCCACAACTCCAGTAGAAAATTCAAATTGTTCTTGGTCTTTCACTTATTAAATTTAAAACATATATAACAAAAAGTTAACCATAGTTATACTAAATGAAATATTGTCAGTAGTAATTATAATAAAATATTAAATTCAAGCGGATTATTTATAAGGGTTTAAAAAGAAAAATACTGTAATTTTACAATATGAACGAACCATTGGCAGAACGTTTACGTCCAAAAACACTTGAAGATTATTTAAGTCAATCTCATCTAGTTGGAGAACAAGGTGTGCTAACACAGCAAATTAAACAAGGATTAATTCCTTCGATGATTTTTTGGGGTCCACCAGGAATTGGTAAAACAACACTTGCCAATATTATCGCCGAAGAAACCCAAAGACCTTTTTATGCTTTAAGTGCTATAAATTCTGGCGTAAAAGATGTTCGTGAGGTCATTGATAAAGCAAAACATAGTGGCGGTTTATTTACCACTAAAAATCCGATTTTATTTATTGATGAAATTCATAGATTTAGCAAATCGCAGCAAGATTCATTATTACAAGCAGTAGAAAAAGGTTGGGTTACCCTTATTGGTGCAACTACAGAAAATCCGAGTTTCGAAGTTATTTCTGCCTTATTATCTCGATGTCAAGTATATGTTTTAAATGCTTTCGACAAAAACGATTTAGAGATGCTTTTAGAACGTGCAATCACTAATGATGTCTATCTGTCTAAAAAAAGCATAAAACTAAAAGAAACCGATGCTCTATTACATCTTTCTGGAGGTGATGCGCGTAAGCTTTTAAATATTTTTGAATTGATTGCTAATTCGTTTGAAACTGATAAAATTGAAATAACTAACGATATTGTTTTGCAGAAAGTACAGAGCAATACTGTTCGATATGATAAAACTGGCGAACAGCATTACGATATTATTTCAGCATTTATAAAATCTATTAGAGGTAGTGACCCAAATGCCGCAGTGTATTGGCTGGCCAGAATGGTTGAAGGTGGCGAAGATGTAAAGTTTATTGCTCGCAGACTTCTTATTCTAGCGAGCGAAGATATTGGTAATGCCAACCCAACAGCTTTAGTGATAGCGAATAATACGTTTCAAGCAGTTTCTACAATTGGCTATCCAGAATCGCGTATAGTTTTAAGCCAGTGTGTTACTTATTTAGCATGTTCGCCAAAAAGTAATGCCTCGTATCAAGCAATAAACAAAGCTCAACAATTGGTTAAAGAAACTGGTGATTTAAGTGTGCCTCTTTCAATTAGAAATGCACCCACAAAACTTATGAAAGAATTAGATTATGGGAAAAATTACCAATATGCCCATAACTATGAAAACAATTTCGCCAATCATGAATTTTTACCTGATGCAATAAAAAGCACGAAACTATACGAACCAGGAAACAACAACCGAGAAAATGCTCATCGGGATTTTTTAAAACAACGATGGAAAGATAAATATGATTATTAATTATTCCCGGTTAGAATTTAATATTTAGAATTTCCTGGATTAATTTTTCGTTTTTATAATATTCCAAAACCCAATGTCCATCTAATTGATAAATTAGAGCGTCTTGACCATCGACTAAATACACATTATTCAATCCTGTACTCTTTACTTTATAAAGTACTTTAGGTGTGCTATCTACTAATTGAAATCCGTTATCAATAGCTTGTGCATATAATAAACCAGCTTTAGATTCAACACTCTCTACTGGCTGAGTTACTGCAACCTCCTTAACTCCAGAATTAGCAACAACTGCTGTTGTAGCAACAGTCGCAGCCGCAACAGTTTTAGTTGATGCAACAGTATTTTCAGCTTTTAATATTTCTATTTCTTCTTTTAACTTTTCAACTTCATCATCGGTAGATGTAGAAGTACTTGTAGGGTTTGCTAGGGCTAATGTTTCTTCATTAGGTTTGTAGGTATAATCTAATCCCTCAAACGACTTAAAAGCATCTCTTAATGCTAAATTATATGCTTTATCATATTCTTTTTCTCGTGTCTCTCCCATTTTAGATTCAAATACAATATTATTATTACAGTCTTTTAGTACAACTTGAAGCTTTGTTTTAAACATTCCTTTTTCATTATTAACATCAGAAAATAAAGCTAAACATCTGTTATTCTGCATATCTTTAGGGTAATTATCATCTTGCATCACAACAGAAAAGCCATTTTTCTCAAATAAGAATTTGGTTAAAGAGTTTAGATTATACTTATCTGCCTCTTTTAGAAAATCGTATTTATTTGGCACAATTACGTATTTATAATCGTTTAAACTGCTTTGGGCGAAATTTAAATTTATAATATTAAAAAGAACAAACGTGAAAATTATTTTTTTGAACATGGTATTTTTTTTAGAATATAAATATACATTAAGATTTATAAATATGATTTCAAATCTATTAAATTACTTATTTGAATGATGTTTTCTCCGACATCTTCATTGTGGTAATTATAATGAATTACATCTAAACCAACATTTAATGCGCCTAAAATATCAGCTTCGTAATTATCACCAATCATAATACTGTTTTCGACATCAGCTTTAGCTAATTGCAACGCGTGATTAAAAACTTTAGGATTCGGTTTTTTTACACCGACTTCTTCTGAGTTTGTAACGGTATCAAAATAGTGATCGATTTTAGAATTAAGTAATTTTCCTTCTTGCACTTCTTTAAAACCATTAGTAATAATGTGAAGGTTATATTTAGGATGTAGATAATCTAAAATTTCGAGAGCATCGTCAAACAAATGATTAAACGTAGAAAGATAAATTAAATAATCGTTTGAAAGTTTATAAATTATATCATCACTTACAGGTACGCTTAATTTATCAAATGTATCTGATAGCCTTCCATATTTCAATGTTTGCTTATCAACTTGTTCTTCTCTGAAAAGTTTCCAATAACTCAAATTAATTGGAACATAAACTTGTAAAAACGAATTTAAATGAATGTCTAAATTATTCACTTGAAAAATCTTTTCGAATGTAAGTGCCGAATTTTTATCAAAATCCCAAAGTGTGTGATCTAAATCAAAAAAAATATCTGTTAATTTATTATTATTCATCTACAGATTCTAAAATTATATTAAACAATTCTTTAAAGCCTTTCCAGCGGTCTGAACTACTGAATGTATAATTATGAAATACAGGAACAAATTCACCATTAACTTGTTTTACAACCTGAATTATTTCATTCAATACTTTTTTCTTATCCAATAACGATTGCGTACTTATCAACGTATAATCCATTAAATGGTAAGAATTAATTTTTAGTGGTGTTTGTACTTCATAATCTAAATCGTAAAATAAAAAAGGTGTACATGTTCCTGCTCTAAAACCAATATGATTCACATAACCCATGGTATAATCTTCACCTACTTCAATGTCTACAAGATTTCTGTAAGATTCAGGTAAATTAACTTTAGAAAATGATTGTCTGGTAGTGGTTAATGATGTATTTATAATAGCCTCCATTTTTTGTTTTTCTTTTTTTAAAACCTCAACATTATCGATAGCAAAATATGATACTTTTAAACCTACCTTACAATAATCTGCTACTTGTTTTATTAACGTAACAAACTTCTTTTTGTTGGCACTTATCCCTTTATCAAAAGTAGAATAATCACCTATTAAAAAGAATACTAGAAACTTAAAGTCACATTGTTTTTGTTTGTTTAAAATATATTTAAATGTGTCGTAAGGGTCGTGTTTCATACCAAAAATTACAGCATATCTATTATATAAACGCCTGAATTTCAATTCATAAATATCTTTAAAGGTGCCGCCAATACTACGTAAAACCCCTTTAAGTTTAAAGTTATATGGGCTAGGCACATCAATTATAGGTTTTACAGAATAAGAGCGTTCTAGAAAGTTAAAATCTGGGTAATGGGCTTTTAGAATGTCTCGAAATTTATAAGCCCAAATGTCGACAACTGGTTGATCTAAAAAATTATTTTGATAGGCAAGACTTTCGGTTCCTAAAAACCTTCCGAATTCGTCTTTTACTTGTGGCAAATACTCTTCATACCTGCTTAACAAATAAAAAGAAGCTGCAAATATATCGAACGGCAAGGCACTCTTTTCTCCATTAAAAAAAAAGCATTTTGTATTTTCCCAATGATGTATATTAATGTCAATATCTGCAATACCTTGTTCAAATAATAAGTCATGGCTTCGTATAAAAATCTCATTTCCTAAAGGTTGTCTGGTATAAGACATTTTTAAACTATCATGAGAAATAAAGTCTTCAACAGTTGTGGTAAATGACACAGGAATATCTAAAATTCTAGTACAAATTTGCTTAAACGTGTATTTTAATCGAGGTGTTATTTTATGAGTATATACCAGCAGCATTTATAGCAAATTTTCATCAGCAAAGCTAAAGTATGCTTTTTCTGTTACTATTAAATGATCCAGAACTTTTATATCTAAACTTTCTCCAGCCAACTTTAATTTTTGTGTGATTTGCTTATCAGCTTCGCTAGGTTTCAATGTTCCCGATGGATGATTATGTACTAAAATAATGCCTGTTGCACCAACTTCTAAAGCATTTTTAAGTACCAAACGTACATCTACCAAAGTCCCTGTAATACCTCCTTTGCTTAATTGTCTTTTCTGAATAACCTTATTCGAATTATTTAAGTAAACGATCCAAAATTCTTCGTGAGGAAGTTCACCAATAATAGGTTGCATGATCTCAAAAACTGACAAGCTAGATATGATTTTATCCTGTTTGATAGCGTCTTCTCCTCGACGTCTTCTACTAAGTTCCATCGCTGCAGCAATAGTAATAGCTTTTGCCTCGCCAATACCTTTAAATTCCATAAGTTGTTTTATGGTAAGTTTCCCTAAAGCGTTTAGATTATTATTTACACTTGCTAGAATGCGTTTGCATAACTCAACAGCACTTTCTTCTCTACTTCCTGAACCAATTAGTATGGCAACCAATTCTGCATCGCTCAATACATCTTTTCCTTTATCGCGAAGTTTTTCTCGAGGCCGATCTTCCTGCGACCAATTTTTTATTGAAAAAGACGTTGGTTTTTCTTGCATTGCATAAATATAATTATTGTAAATTTCAAGTGCAATAAAAAACAATAAATAGCACATATGAAATCTTTGTTTGAATCTGATGCTCATCAAGAAATAATAAATAGAATTGATAAACTAAACGAAAACTCAACAGCTAATTGGGGAAAAATGACCGTTGGGCAAATGGCGCATCATTGTCAATATCCTTTAAATATTGTTTTAGGAAAAAATAATTATAATCTAAAACCAAATTGGTTCGTGAACATATTGTTTAAAAAATCGATGTATAGTGATAAATTATGGCGAAAAAACCTCCCTACTGTTCCTCATTTTAGAGAAAAAGAAAATAAAGACTTTAACATAGAAAAAACCAATTTAGTGGCGTTAATTGAAGAATTATATGCACATAAAAATAAAACCCAATGGCAACCTCACCCTACTTTTGGGAAACTATCCGCAGAACAATGGGGGAAAATGCAATACAAACATTTAGACCATCATTTAAGACAGTTTGATGCTTAATAATAAAAATTTAATAATTCTCTATTTTGAAATATCCACCAAAACATCACCAAGACGACAACACTAATCATATGTTAGAGGTAATTAAAACCTACCCTTTAGCAACAGTAATCTCTGTAAAAGATAATAAACCTTTAATAACGCATCTACCATTAATTTATAGAGAAGAAGACGGTAAACTTATTGGGCATATTGACAAATATAATCCACAAGCTGAATTATTGCGAGATGAAAATGATTTAACCATTATATTTTCTGGGCCACAATGTTACATTTCACCAACGGTTTATACAACAACACAATTACCAACTTGGAATTATATAAAAGTACATTTAAAAGGACAAGTTAAAGCCATAGATAATAACGAAGCTTTAAAAGAATCGCTTATAATCATGACTGAATTTTTAGAAGCTCCTAACCATAAGTATATTTTAGAGCCTGATAATCCAAGAATGGCTGGTGCCCTAAATTATATAAAAATGTTTGAAATTACCATTACCAATTGGGAAGGTAAATTTAAACTCTCGCAAGACAAAAAACCTCGTGATAAAGAAAATGCCAAAAACGAATTGATTAGAGCTAATCAAGAAAGTATCAAGAGTTTTTTAGATAAGGTATTTTAACTTCAATAAAAAAATACTAATCTATAATGCAACGGTAAATACCAGCTGTAGAAACGGTTTTTCAACTTTAGAAGAAACAATAATTAACCTAAATGAAAAAGTTAGTTTAATATGGATATAGAACAAATTCGTTTACTCTTCCCTGTCACAAAGCACGTAATCTATCTTAATAATGCCTCACAATCTCCACTGAATACATTAGTTGAAAATAGACTTCAAAAATATTTAAATACTGAATTAAACCCTGTTAATAAAAAAGCATTCGACCGAAACAATATTCGTGAATTATTATCACAATTATTGGGAGGCACATCTAATGAATATGCATTAACAACAAGTACTGGAGTTGGCATAGGGCTTGTAGCACAAGGTTTAGATTTTAAAGAGGGAGACAATATTATAGTTCCAGAAAAAGAACATTGGAATAACACATTTCCATGGTTAAATTTAGAAAAAAGCGGCATCGAAATTAGATTTGCAAAAATTAATGATGATAATAGTATTGATCCTGAATCGATCGAAAAATTGATTGACAACAAAACACGTGTTGTAGCAATTGCAGCTGTAAGATTCAACAGTGGATTTCGACCAAATCTACATGCAATTGGAAAAATTGCCCATAAAAAAAATGCATTATTTATTGTAGATGCTGCTCAAGGAGCTGGTATGATTCCTATTGATGTTGAAAAAGACCAAATAGATATAATGTCAGGTTGTGGTTTTAAATGGTTGCTTGGAGTACATGGTACAGGATTCCTATATGTGAGCAAAAGAGTTATAAAAATGATTGACCCGATATTACCCGGAATGTTTGCTGCAGATAGAATTCATGATCAACTATGTTATTATGACGACTCTAGGAAATTTGAGACTGGCACAATTGCTTATTCACTATTTGATACGTGGTCTGCAGGTCTCAAATTACTTTTAGACATAGGTGTAAAAAATATTTATGAGAGAGCTTTAGGAAATACAGATCTTATAATTAATGGACTCCAAGAAAAAGGATATCGAATAGTAACACCAATTAGAAAACGAGAAGAGAGAACGGCAATCATTCATTTTAATTCTGGTTCTTTTGAAACCACTAAAAATCTTTACATAAAACTTAAAGAAAACAGAATTTTGGTAACATTACAAGGTGAAAATATTAGAGTAAGTCCAAGTTTTTTCACGACAAAACAAGAAATTAAAATATTCTTGAGTTTGATATAATTCATAATAGTCAATCAATAAACCATGAGTTAAATAAAATATTTGAAAAATGAAATGGATCTTGTTTTTCTTTTGGTTTGGAATGAGTTATTTGCAAGTGGTGAATGCTCAACAAGTTGAATTGCAATTCCACCTGATTGATGAAGCAACCGAAAAACCAATATCTAATGCGCATATTTTTATAAACAACTCAAGCATTGGTACTACAAGCGATATCAATGGCTCTTGTGAATTTATTCTTTCTTCTCAAGAAAACCAAGTACTTATTATAACGCATGTGTCTTACGAAACACTGGTTATCAATCCTGAAAATTATAATCATCTGCCGAAGGGTGCTACAATCGAAATGCAAAGTAAAAATGTAGATTTAGATGAAGTTCTGCTTACCACAAAAAAAGGTAAAAAATGGAAGAAAAATTTTAGAAGATTTAGAAAAACTCTATTAGGTGACGATAAAGCTGCCGCCAATTGTAAAATATTGAATCCAGATGTTCTACGATACGAAGAAACAAATAGAACCTTGAAGGTAACGGCAATTGACCTTCTTCAAATCGAAAACAATTATTTAGGATATACTATTCGTTTTTGGCTTGAAGAATTAACAATCGAAGCGGATGGCTCAACTTATTACAAAGGTAATGGCCAATACATTGATAAAGCTGAAACTAAAGATGTGAGATATATTGAAAGAAGAGAAGAGCTTTACGAGCACAGTCTACCAAATTTTTTACGAAACCTTATAAAAAACCCAAACAAATCTGCCTTAAAAGAACTTGGATACGAGCTTTCATTTGAAGAATATGAAAATGGGCAATTTAATAAAATTATTATTCCTTCAGAACCAAGTACACTTATTCAACCTGATTCAATCTCTAATTTGAATCAACTATACTTTTCAGAATTTTTAACCATCGAACATCTTGGGCTCAAGGTATCTTCCAGTAATAAACTACAGGTTTCCGTTTCTCCCGCCGAACAGCAAAAATTTGGCACTAGTAGCACTCAAACACTTGGAGGAAATGTACAAAATGAAGTTTCTCGATTGTACAAAATCGAGCCCTATTTGTTATTTGATAATCGCGGGAATATCATCAATAAATCGGCGGTCAAAGAATATGGATACTGGGCAGAAAAACGTCTTGCTTCGACTTTACCTATTGACTACAAAACATTTTCAGATCACAATGATAAAGAATCTGCGTCGAAGTTAATTGATACGCTGCTTATTTTCAAGAATCTTATTGGATTCGATCAGCCAAAAAAAATAGAGGCACTAAATTTTTTACAAGAAAATTGGTCTCAAAGTTATATAACTCCATTGCTTGATATATTGAGGTTAAGCCAAGATAATTGGCAACAGCTTGAAGTACGAAAATTATTAGACAAACATGTACCTGAAATTGAATCTGATTTTTATAATGGCATTCAATTATTATGGAAAGATAAACCATCCTATGGTAGTTACTATGCCGGTTTTAAAGCTTATTTGTATGGCGCTCTAGATCCTACATTTTACCAATACTTTAATGAAAGAGGAAATCACTCTAGTATTCGTTTGGATGAAGTCATTTGGGGAGGCGTACGACATGATGGTATTCCGTCGTTAGATTCTCCTACAATGATGAGCGTTAATGAAGCTACATATCTTTCGGATACTGATGTTGTTTTTGGTCTTTTAATTAATGGAGAAGCACGGGCATACCCAAAGCGTATTCTGGCATGGCATGAATTTCTTACTGATAGTATAGGTGAGCAATCTATTGCAGGTGTTTATTGCACACTTTGCGGGACTGTTATTATTTATGACACCAAATTTAATGGAGTAAATTATAAACTAGGAACCAGTGGTTTTCTCTATCGTTCCAATAAATTAATGTACGACAAAGCTACAAAATCTTTATGGAGCACCATACTAGGCAAGCCAGTAGTTGGTCCTTTGGTCGATAAGAATATAGAATTAGCAACGCTGCCAGTAGAAACAACTACTTGGGGAGAATGGCGAACCAGACATCCAAATACACAAGTTCTTTCTATTAATACAGGGCATTCTAGAAATTACGACGAAGGTGAAGCCTATAAAGACTATTTTGCAGATGACGACCTTATGTTTCCGGTATTAAAACTTGATTCGCGTTTACCAAATAAAGCAAGAGTTTTTATTCCTCGCTCAAAAGATTTTGAAGCACAACCTTTAGCTATTTCTGTAGACTATTTAAAGCGTAAAAAAATACATCAAGATCAAATAGGAGAACAGAACTTATTAATTATCACCGAAAGTAATGGTGCCAGTCGCGCTTATGCAATAGATGAACAACAATTCAAATCTTATAAAAATGGGAGATTACTTGATAACAACAACAATCTATGGGAAGTAACAGAAGAAGCATTGATTGGCCCAGAAAAAGCACGTTTTTTAAGGCTCCCAGCACACGAGATTTTTTGGTTCGCGTGGATTAATTTTTTTCCTGAAACAAGAATTATCTATTAGTATAACTAAACGTAAGGCGTTTTTAGATAATGTATCTTGAGTTGACTTTCTCAAAAAAATAGTCGAACTTCGTTTAACAATCGATTAAGTTTATTGAAACGGAACTTTATCTTTGCATTGTGGCTAATTATAAAACCTCAAAAGAAATGCGTAAGTATAATATTAGAGAAAAGAAATTTTTAAAATTACTGGTTAACATCTCTAACCAGGATATGGAATTATTTCCTTTTTTTTTACAACACCAATATTTTACCGAAGATCAAAATTGCGCACTATTCCTCTTGCATCAACAATCTGAAGTTTTACTTTTCATAAAAAAAACAGTTTTTGATAATCTTGATTTAAGAAAACTCGAATTAAGAAATTTCATTGAAATTTTATCTTTAATGGGTTATCTTAAACAGAATAGATTAGTAGATATTTTTCCAGTTGCTGATAATCCAAGTACAACAATGGGTGTAATGTATTCTGGTTTTGATAATATTCAATCTACAGGTCAAAACTCTGATATTACACTAAATAGTGCTGGAACTCACATAAAATTTCCCGATATGGCAAAAATTTATAATTTGGCTAATGAAATAGAGTTTGAAGCTATCAAATTGGAAAATCATACTTATAATATGATTAAAGATAATTTTTCTGGCCTTTTATTTGTATCAGAAGATTTAAAAGAGTTTGTCCGAAATGGATTTAAGTCTACTGAAGATGTAAGATATAAACGAGCACAATTAACAACTTGGATTGGATTGCTAATGGCTCTAATATTTGGGATAATTGGAATTTACAATCCATTCGAAAAAAAGGAAATACAAACTCATGAATTTAACGAGAAACAATTCAATGAGATAATGAGAAACAATAATCAAATCCATGATGATCTTCACAAAATAATGGAGTCTCATAAGAAAAACAAAAATACTGACTCATTAAAATAAACTAGCTACAACACCGTGTATAATTCATTGCCAGTTATAGCCTACTTACGAAAGTCCTCGCGGACTTTCTATTTGTGTTTTATTTGCTAACTTTAGTGCTTAAACACGCAACGAAATCATACACAAAACCGTTAAACGAAACTCCAAAAAAATTATTCAATCAATTATTTTACATCCTCAAAATTCAAAATTTTTGTCATTCCGCACTTGATGCGAAAACCACAATTATAAAATCATTTTAATTAGATACTGAATCAAGTTCAGCATGACAAATCTACTTTATAAGATTTGTCACCTCATTAAAATCTAATCCTCCATAATTTCCAGAACTCATAAGTAATAAGGCCTTATTATTAAAATCTTGTGAAAATAAGAAGTTTTTAAAATCGTTGGGGTTGGTATAAATAATTAAATCGTCTCGCTCGAAAGCAGCTGCTATTTGCTCGTGCGTCACTTTTTCTAATTTTTTAATTTCTACTGCATGTGGCGAAAAGAAAACCACAGCAACATCGGCCGCATCAAGTGCACCTTTGTACTCTTTTAAAAATTCGGCATTTAAACTGCTATAGGTGTGCAATTCTAAACAGGCAACGACTGTTCGGTTCTCATACTGTTCTTTTACAGCATTGGTTGTTGCTTCTACCTTACTCGGCGAATGGGCAAAATCTTTAAAAGCTACACTAGTTTTACTTTCTGCAATTTTTTCTAAACGCTTACTTGCCCCTTTAAAGGTTGTAATGGCTTCGTAGAAATCGTCTTCGTCAATGCCCATGTGTTGACAAATCCATTTAGCTCCTGCCAAATTATTTAGGTTGTGTTTTCCAAAAACTTCTATAGGTAATAATCCTTCTGGGGTTTCGAGAAGTGTTTGTCCGTTTTTAACTATATATTCTGGTGTACGATATGCTAATTTACGGATGGTGTTTTCAGAAGCTTCAACAACACGTTTTACTTCTACATCTTCTTCGTTATATGTAATACTGCCACCTTTAACAATACTGTCTACAAAAATGCTAAACTGCTCAACATAGTTTTCATAGGTTGGAAACACATTTATATGATCCCAAGCAATACCACTTAACAACGCAATATTTGGTTTGTATAAATGAAACTTCGGACGTCTATCTATTGGTGAACTTAAATATTCGTCACCTTCAAGAACGATAAAATCGTTTTCCTCGGTGAGTTTTACCATAATATCAAAACCTTCCAATTGTGCACCAACCATATAATCTACATCTTTGTTATGATAATGCATTACATGAAGTATCATAGATGTAATGGTTGTTTTGCCATGACTTCCGCCAATAACCACACGTGTTTTATGTTTAGATTGCTCGTATAAAAATTCTGGATAACTATAGATTGTTAAACCTAATTCTTGGGCTTTTAAAAGTTCTGGATTATCGGCTTTGGCATGCATACCAAGAACAATAGCATCTAAATTGGTTGATATTTTTTCAGGAAACCAACCAAACACATCGGGTAACAATCCTTTTGCTTCTAATCGCGATCTTGAAGGATCGAAAATAGTGTCGTCACTTCCTGTAACCTTATAACCTTTATTATGCAAAGCTATGGCAAGATTGTGCATGGCTGCACCACCAATAGCTATAAAATGAACATTCATAGTGTAGTTTTGTAAATGGTAAATATAAGAATTGAAGTTGATAATTTTTTAAAACTAAAGATTTAAAATCACTCGTTTTTCGACCTTAAAAACATCGATTTCTGGGAGATCAGAAATAGCTAATTCAATATAAAATAAAGCTTTCTCTTTATTTAATTGATGCTTATAAACTTGTGCTAATCTGTAATTTGCCCAAGCAATTGGAACACCATCATTTACGCTATATCCATCAATATATTTTTTTAAACAGTATTTTCCTTTTTCTGTTTCGATATTATACTCGGCAGCTATTTTTCCAATTTGATAATGCATCGCATTTCTTTGATGCTTTTCCTGGGATTCTTCAATATTTCGAATAGCTTTTTCAGGTTTATTTTGATTTTCATAAAAAGATGTAAGCTTATTATAGCAATTAATTGAGCCTCCTTCTGTAATGGCCATTTTATAATATTTTTCTGCAAGTTCAGGTTCATCGTCATATTCATAAATGTATCCTTTTGCCAAATAGCCATCTACTTTTGATAAGGCTTCTAATTGGTTGGCATATTTTATAGATTTGCTTTTGCTACCACCAATTATTACGGGAAGTTGCATATATAATTCTACCAAAGCCCATCGTGTTTCAATATGATTTACGTCCAATTCTGCTGCTTTTAAAAATGCCTTTTTCACATCGTCTATAATAGTTAGCGCCTTTAATTTATTAACAGAAAGAGCTTTCATCCCTAAAACGCCTCCATATTTATAATGATAATTTGCATTATCTGGTTTAGATAATATCAGTTTTTCATATTCTAAAATAGCTTCATCCCATTTTTCTTGATACCCATAAGCATCCCCTAATAATTCTATAGCTTCAATATTAGTTGGATTGTTTTTTAAATACACTTTAAGTTCTGATTCAGCTTTTGTGTATTGCTTGTTTTCAAAATATTTAGGAATATCTATAGATAATAACTGACCAAACGTTACTAAAGGAAAAAACAAAAGAATAATTAAATATTTCATATAAACTTATGTCAAAAAAGTAAATTTAAGCTTTCTAAAATATTTTGCATTTTATATTTCAACTATGTTTGATTTTATTCTCAAATTATTAGTAAATCTGACCTATTACGACAAAAGCACAAAATAGGTTTAAATTTAAATCCTTACCTTACATTTCTAACTAATAAATATATAATTATGAATTCAAAAGTTTTTATGGTCGTAAGAATACTTCTTGGGGTATTTGTTTTAGTTTTTGGCTTTAACAAGTTTTTCCATTTTTTAGACATGGGACCTATGTCTGAAGCCGCTGGTGCTTATTTTGGAGCTTTAACATCTACAAAGACTATAATGTTAGTTGCCATTATAGAAATTGTTGCAGGTTTAGCATTAATCTTTGATAAGTATGGTGCTTTAATGAGCTTAATACTTATGAGTATTTCTGTAAATGCCGTGTTATTTCATTTTACTTTAGAGCCTGGTAGTAGTGCAGGAGCAGTTGTATTATTAGTATTAAATATACTAGCACTCTATGGTTACAAGGACAAATTCAAAGATTTACTTTCTTAATATCTTAAAGAAAAGAGGCTTTTAAAAGCCTCTTTTTTTATTCAGGAATTCTTTTACTTATTAAAAGTATTTGGCCCAAATGGCTTGATTGATGTTCCATAACATGATACCAAGCCCAATGATAATTCATATTCCATTCTTTATAAATTGCAGTAAGCCAAGCATCATCTTTATCTTTAAAAAATTCAAGTGTTTTTTGTCGTACGTCTTTATAAACCTTTAAATACTCTTTAATGTCTTTTCCATTATATTTTTCTTGACCTGCTTTACCCATAGACATAGCAGGAGACCATTCCTTTTCTTCTTCTTCAGTAAACACTCTGTTTTCAAACGTTCTAACCTGATACATTTTTTCAGTTGCTGCTAAATGCATAATTAATGTACCAATACTATTTGCGTTTTCGTCTAATAAAAAATCTGTTTCACTTATGCTTAAATCTTTTACTCTTCTTTCTATGCGATTACTCATATCATTTAGCATAGAAACTAAAACACCTATTTGTGGTGTATAACCTTCTTCGGCTGTAATTGTTCTTTGAGCATTCATAGAAAATGACAACATTGCGAATAATAAAATGGTTGAATAAAATTTCATAATGATTAGTTTTTTGGTGGATATTCAGTTAATATTTGTGTGACTATTGCATTTAATTTCTCTTCTCTTTTTCCGGGTGTCAGATTCGGATTAAGTGAACTTTCACTTACTGCTTGCCAGAATAAACCAGTTTTGTTTTCGTCTACAAACTCAACAGTAACTTGTCTATTAACTTTAGCTTGGCCTATTGGTATACCAACCGAAACAGCGCCTCCACCATAACTTCCTCCACCTCCAACACCAACACCTAACGAACTACTTTGCGCTTCTTGATATTCACTGCTTTTAATATTAATTAAAAAATCAGGATCATCAGATAGCGTAATCCCTTTAATTTTCAAGTTTGTTTCGATTGCGTTTAAAATACGCTTAGTATCCAACTCGCTTAAACCTGTTTGCATATCGACATAATAATTATAGGTTTTGTATTGGGTGAAATCTGTTCCTTTCTCAAAATCGTAATTAACACGAATTGGTGAACAAGAAGAAACTAATAATACTAGTAGAGATATTTGTAGCGTTTTCATTTTGAACAATTTTTCTTTAAAGTTAATCAAAAATTATTCGATGAAATACTATTGATTTTTTTTAATTAATCATTTAACATGTTCCACAATTTGTCTTTAAGTCCTGTAAGACCTTGTTGCGCAACAGACGAAATAAACATATATTTTATAGGAAGTGTTTTATCTAATTCTTCTGTAAGTTCTGCTTTTAACTCATCGTCAAGCATATCGCTTTTAGAAATAGCAATAAAACGATCCTTATCAAGGATTTCTGGATTGTATTGTTTTAATTCGGCTAACAGGATATCGTATTGCTTTTTAATATCGTCTGCATCAGCAGGAATTAAAAATAAAAGAACAGCGTTACGTTCTATATGACGTAAAAAATAATGACCAAGGCCTTTGCCTTCGGCAGCACCTTCGATAATTCCGGGGATATCTGCAATAACAAAGGTTTTGTAATCTCTATATTCTACAATACCTAAATTAGGTTTAAGGGTTGTAAACTCGTAATCTGCAATTTTAGGTTTTGCAGCTGTTACTACGGAAAGTAATGTCGATTTTCCAACATTAGGAAATCCTACCAAACCTACATCTGCCAATATTTTAAGTTCTAAAACAACTTCAAGTTCTTCTCCCAAAACTCCTGGCTGTGCATATCTTGGAGTTTGATTGGTAGAACTTTTAAAATGCCAGTTACCTCGTCCGCCCATTCCGCCTTTAGCCAGAATTACTTCTTCGCCATGTTCGGTTATTTCTAATATAACATTATCGGTTTCTTTGTCTCTAATAATGGTTCCTAATGGTAATTCCATATACACATCTGCTCCATCTGCTCCAGTGCTACGCTGTTTACTGCCATGCTCACCATGACCAGCTTTAAAATGTCTCTTAAATTTATACGTAAATAAAGTCCATAGATTTTTATTCCCTCGTACAATTATATGACCTCCTCGTCCACCATCACCACCATCAGGACCTCCTTTAGTAATGTATTTTTCGCGATGTAAATGCACAGAACCTTTACCTCCATTACCAGAGGTAACATAAAGTTTTACGTAATCAACAAAATTTCCTTCAGTCATAAGTCTTTCCCACGAAGGTGGAATTTAATTTGTGAATATATCATATGAAACCTTTCTTATTAACTCAAGGTAACAACATCAAAACCTTATAAAGCGTCTATTACTTTATTTAAACGTTCTGTTATTTCTTTAATACTACCAATACCATTTACCCCAAAATACTTGTTTTGTGCAGAATAATAATCTTTTAAAATAGCAGTTTTATTGTAGTATTCTGTAATTCTGTTTCTAATAATGTTTTCATCTGAATCGTCAGATCTTCCACTAGTTTTTCCTCTTTCTAATAATCGTTGAACTAGAACTTCATCGTCTACTTCAAGAGCAATCATAGCATTTATAACAGAATCTTTTGTTTCCATTAATTCTTCTAAAGCTTTGGCTTGTGCATCTGTTCTTGGGAAACCATCAAAAATAAATCCATTGGCATCTGCATTTTTTTCTACTTCAGCATTTAGCATTTTTATTGTTACTTCGTCTGGTACTAACTCGCCCTTATCCATGTAAGACTTGGCCAACATTCCTAAAGCTGTTTCATTTTTAATATTAAAACGAAACACATCTCCTGTTGAGATGTGAACCAAATTATATTTTTCTTTTAAAAAATTAGCTTGAGTTCCTTTTCCTGCACCTGGAGGGCCAAAAAGCACAATATTAGTTGGGTGTTGCATATTCTTTATTTGGTATATTTCTGGTAAATCTCTACCCAATCCATCATAATCAAGTCCAAAGCCTACTATAAATTTATTAGGAATATTAATACCCACGTAATGTAATTTATAGTCTTTTTTATAAGCATCTGGCTTATGAAACAAGGTTGCAATTTTAAGCTCTTTTACATTTTCGTTTTTGAAAATTCTATGAACTTCTACTAACGTATTTCCTGTATCTATTATATCTTCAAGAATAACAACTGTACGTCCTGTCAAATCTTGAGTTAAACCAATTAACCGTTGTATATCTTCAGAAGATTTTACACCTTGATACGACGCTAATTTTATAAAGGTTACTTCGCAAGGTTTTGGGTATTTTTTCACAAAATCACTAACAAACATGAAAGATCCATTTAAGATTCCTATAAACACAGGAACCTCATCTCCTAAATCATTCGATATCTCATTGGCTAATCTTTCTACTTCTTTCTCAATTTTCTCTGCAGAAATAAACGGTTTGAAGTATTTGTCGTGAAGCTTAATCATTACTAAATGCTTGTTTTTCGTTAATAATTGGCAAAGATAATCATTAGATTAACGAATACCGATTTTTGATTTATGATTTTATAGTTGATTTGATATTTAAGTGTATTTTTGCAGATATTATACATTTTCATCATTAATACATGAACTATTTTTCATCAAATTTTAAGCTTGGTATCCTTGGTGGTGGTCAATTAGGCAAAATGTTGCTTTACAATACACGAAAATTTGATATTTACACATGCGTTTTAGACCCTAATGACGAAGCTCCTTGTAAAATATCATGCGACGAATTTTATAAAGGCGATTTATTAGATTACAGTACAGTTTACAACTTCGGAAAACAGGTTGATATTTTAACAATTGAAATTGAGAATGTAAATATTGATGCTCTTGAAACACTAGAAACTGAAGGTGTAAAAGTATTCCCGTCATCGAAAACATTAAGAATAATTCAGAACAAGTCAACTCAAAAATTATTTTATAGAGATCACGATATCCCAACTGCTAATTTTGCTCGATTTGCATATACAACCGAAATTAAAGAAGCTATTAATAATGGTGGATTAAGTTTACCTTTTGTATGGAAATCTGCGCAATTTGGTTATGATGGTAATGGCGTAAAAATTGTTAAAACATTAAATGATCTAAATGATTTACCTAATGTAGAATGTATTACAGAAGACTTAATTCCATTTAAAAATGAATTGGCAGTCATCGTTGCAAGAAATACTGATGGTGACGTAAAGACCTATCCAGTTGTTGAAATGGAATTTCATCCTGAAGCAAATCAAGTAGAGTATGTAATATGCCCAGCTAGAATCGATGAGAACGTCGCAAAAAGAGCACAAGCTATTGCGTTAAAAGTTTCTAGTACTTTAAAGCATGTTGGTTTATTAGCTGTTGAGATGTTTCAAACAAAAGATGATAAAATTGTAGTAAACGAAGTAGCTCCACGACCACATAATTCAGGACATCAAACTATTGAATCAAGTTATACTTCACAATTTGAACAGCATTTACGAGCTATATTAAATCTTCCTTTAGGAAATACTAAAAACAAAGTTGGAGGTATTATGGTTAATTTAGTTGGAGCTGAAGGGCATACTGGAAATGCAGTTTATAAAAACATAAAAGACATCATGAAATTAGATGGTGTTACACCACATATTTACGGAAAAAAACAAACACGTCCTTTCAGAAAGATGGGACATGTTACCATAGTAAATGAAGATATTAATGAAGCGCGAAAAATTGCAGAGCAAGTAAAAAATACTATTAAAGTTATAAGCAAATAATATGAGTAAAGTAGGAATCATTATGGGAAGTAAAAGCGATTTGCCTGTTATGCAAGACGCTATTGAAATTTTAAAAGGGTTCGATATTGAAGTTGAAGTCGATATTGTTTCTGCACACCGTACACCAGAAAAATTATTTGATTACGGTAAAAATGCACATACAAATGGTTTTTCAGTTATTATTGCTGGAGCAGGTGGTGCAGCACATTTACCAGGGATGATTGCATCTTTATCACCACTTCCAGTTATTGGTGTTCCTGTAAAAAGTAGCAACTCGATTGATGGTTGGGATTCTATACTATCAATTCTTCAAATGCCTGGAGGCGTTCCTGTAGCAACTGTTGCTTTAAATGGTGCAAAGAACGCTGGGATACTTGCTGCTCAAATTATTGGAGGTTCAGACAAATGTGTGTTAGATAAAATTCTTATTTATAAAGAAGGATTAAAGCAAAAGGTGAATAAATCTGCTGAAGATTTAAAATAAAAAAACCTCGCCAAAAGACGAGGTTTAACGCTATTAATTAAACTTTAAATTATTGGTTACCAACCAACATATGAAAAAATCTGATGCAAAATTACTTTAAATTTATTATTCATGCATAATAAATAATTCAAATTAACACATCTTTAACCTATGAATATTTTATTAGAAAAATTTAACACGTCTTTTCATACAGCTCCTTTTTCTAAATTAAAAAACGAGCACTTTTTACCTGCTTTTAAAAGTGCCATTAAGGCTGCAAAAACAGAAATAGATACCATTATAAAAAACAAAGAAACTCCAACATTTCAAAACACCATTGAAACTTTAGACTTTTCAGGAGAACAATTAGATAGAATTTCTAGTATCTTTTTTAATCTGAACTCTGCTGAAACCAATGATGATATTCAAAAAATAGCTCAAGAAGTATCACCATTATTATCAGAATTTAGTAACGATATTACACTAAACAAAGATTTATTTAGTCGTGTAAAATCTGTTTACGATTCAAAAAATAGTTTAAATCTAACTATTGAACAACAGACCCTTTTAGATAAAAAATATAAAGGATTCTCGAGAAATGGAGCAAATTTACCTGAAGATAAAAAACAACAACTTCGTAATATCGACAAAGAGTCAAGCAAATTAAAATTAAAATTTGGCGAAAATGTGTTAGCAGAAACCAATAAGTTCGAAATGCTTATAACAAACGAAGATGATTTGGATGGTTTACCTGAAGGGGCAAAAGAAGCTGCACAGCAATTGGCAGAATCTAAAAATAAAACAGGCTGGTTATTTACTTTAGATTACCCTAGTTATATTCCATTTGCAACCTATGCTGATAATCGTGAATTGCGTAAGAAAATAACAATTGCTGCTGGTGCAAAAGCTTTTAAAAATGATGAACTTGACAATCAGCATATTGTTTTAAAACTTGTAAATCTACGCCACCAACGTGCACGCTTATTAGGTTATAAATCCCATGCGCATTTTGTTTTAGAAGAACGAATGGCGCAAACACCTGAAAAGGTTGAATCTTTTTTAAACGAACTTCTTGAAAAAGCAAAACCTGCTGCAGAACGAGAATTTAAAAACCTCGAAGCTTTTGCAAAAGAATTAGATGGTATTGATACACTTCAAAAATGGGATTCTGCCTATTATTCTGAAAAATTAAAACAAAAGTTATTCAGTTTAGATGATGAACAGCTCAAACCATATTTTAAGCTAGAAAATGTTATTAATGGTGCATTTACTGTTGCCAACAAACTATTCGGCTTACAATTTGAAGAAATAAATACAATAGATAAATATCACGACGATGTTTTAACTTATAAAGTAATCGATTTTAAAGGTGAGTTGGTTTCTATTTTCTATGCAGATTTTTTCCCAAGAGCAGGAAAACGAAATGGTGCTTGGATGACATCTTATAAGCCACAATCTATAAAAAATGGCATTAACGAAAGACCCCACGTATCTATTGTTTGTAATTTTACAAAACCAACAAAAAGCAAACCTTCTCTATTAACTTTTAATGAAGTAACGACATTATTTCATGAGTTTGGTCACGCACTACATGGCATGTTAGCCAATACAACGTATCCTAGTTTATCAGGTACAAGCGTATTTTGGGATTTTGTAGAGTTACCAAGTCAAATACTCGAAAACTGGTGCTACGAAAAAGAAGCTTTGGAGCTTTTTGCTTTGCATTATAAAACTGGTGAAGTTATACCCATGGATCTCATCGACAAAATAAAAGCCTCTTCAACCTTTCACGAAGGCATGCAAACCTTGCGCCAAATTAGTTTTGGTTTGTTAGACATGAGTTGGCATGCAAGATCACCAGAGCATATATCATCAGTAAAAGACCATGAAGCTGAAGCTTTTAAAAGCACTCGATTATTTCCTGATGTTAACGAAAATTGTATGAGTACTTCTTTCTCTCATATATTTCAAGGTGGTTACTCGTCAGGGTATTATAGCTATAAATGGGCAGAGGTTTTAGATGCTGACGCTTTTGAATACTTTTTAGAAGAAGGAATCTTTAATAAAAATGTGGCATTAAAATTTAAAGACCATGTTTTAAGTCAAGGCGGAACAGAAAACCCAATGACATTATATAAGCGTTTTAGAGGGCAAGAACCAAAACCTGATGCATTATTAAAACGTGCTGGATTAATTGAGAAATAAAATATTTGTCCTATTTTTGATAAAATTGTAAAAATAGAAAATGCCAAAACATCAAATAGATCCAAACAAATGGATTAATTTATATTCTGATTACTTATTTAATTATACCATATCGCGTGTAAGTGATAGAGATATTGCTCAAGATTTGGTTCAGGATACTTTTTTGGCTGGATTAAAATCAATGAAAAACTTTAAAGGCGAAGCTAGTGAACGCACATGGCTAATTTCAATTTTAAAGCGAAAAATCATTGACCACTACAGAAAAATAAATTCTAACAAAGGCAAAGCTGAAGTTAGAATGAATTATAATAGCGATACAGAAAGTGAAGGTGATTGGTTAGAAGAACGTGTAGCAGATCCCTTTGACAAAACAGCTGAAGATTCAATACAAAACACAGAGCTTGGTGATGCTATACATAATTGTTTGAGTAAATTGCCTCCAAAACAAGCGCAAATATTTACGATGAAAACAATTCAAGGCTATGATACCGAAGTAATTTGTAATGAATTAAATATAACAGCGTCTAACCTTTGGGTAATCATTCATAGAGCAAGAACTTCATTGTCTGAATGCTTAAAAGAAAATTGGTTTTAAAAAATGAGTGATAAAAACTATAAAATGAACGCTTCTTGTGAGAAAGCTAATCATGTTTGTGACAAAACACAATACAATGAAGCATCGTTATGGGAGAAGATAAAACTTAGCATTCATTTATTGTATTGTAAAGCTTGTAGAGAATACACTCATAACAATAAAAAACTTACAAAAGCTGTTAAAAATTCTGAAGTTCAATGCTTAGATTGCAAAGCAAAAGAAACGATGAAAGAAGAATTTCATGCAGAATTAGAAAAACAACAACATTAGCATCCATAAAACAGGAATTCCTTCTACCCAAAAAGCACAATAATATTTACTCTGATTCTTTTTACTAAACACAATAAATAACATTGTGATAAACGATATCACTAAAAGTAAGACTACTTGAATAGGTTTTATTTCGTCTTTAAAAAATTCCAAAAAGAAAAATACTAATAAAAGAATTACACCACTAATTTTAGTTTGCTTCACGCCTATCTTCTGCGGAATTGTAGAAAGTTTTATATCATCATATTGTAAATCTCTAATTTCAAAAGGTAACATTAAAGCAATCACAAAAATAACACGTTGAAAAAACATTATCCAAACATCTACATTTAAATCATGATTGTTATTTATTAATGGAAGCAATACCGTTACGCCTGCCCAAACAATTGCAATTACATATACTTTTAATCCGCTAATATCTCTTAAATTTTTATCATTCTCCAAATACATAGTTCTTGGTAAAAAAGGAATGGCATACAAAAACGTAATGATCGCACACAAAGAAATTAGAATACGTGTTTTAATAGATAATTGAAACATAAAATAACACATTGCTAAAAAGCATAAAAGTGAGAATATTAGAATCACATTTAACCATATTTTCGGACGCCTATGGTGCCATTTAGCATGACCATAATACTTCACAAAATTGTAACCCGTAACTGTGGCAAAAAAAACAAATAAAAGCAGGTCTTTGTTAATAGGAAAATCAAAAAGTTTTAATGAGATGAATGATAAAGAAAACACTGACAACGCTACATGTAGACTACTATGAAGATAAAAATTGAAAAAATGTTTTATAAAATGCATATGACAAAAATAAACAAAGTGTTAATAAAGCTTATAATTGGTTAAAAACTTTAGTTTTCATTAACTATAAAACTTGAATTATTCATTAATTTTACGCCTTAAAAACACACAATTTAAGAATGAATACAAATGCTTTCGCGTTACGTCATATTGGCCCGAGTTTAGAAGACCAAAAACAAATGTTAAAAACCATAGGTGTTGACTCTTTAGACCAACTCATTTATGAAACTATTCCAGATGATATTCGATTAAAGAATGGTTTGAGTCTAGATGAACCAATGACAGAAAACGAATATTTAATTCACAGTCATAATCTTTCAAAACTCAATAAAGTATACAAAACATACATTGGCCTAGGGTATCATCCTACTATAATGCCAGCTGTTATACAGCGTAATATTTTAGAAAATCCAGGTTGGTACACTGCTTATACACCATATCAAGCAGAAATTGCCCAAGGAAGACTAGAAGCGCTTTTGAATTTCCAGACTATGGTTACAGACCTTACAGGGATGCAATTAGCAAATGCGTCACTTTTAGACGAAAGTACAGCAGCAGCCGAAGCCATGAGTTTACTTTTTGCAGTAAGAGAACGTGACCAGAAAAAAGCAGGTATTCATAAATTTTTTGTTTCAGAAAATATTTTACCACAAACCCTTTCTGTATTACAAACAAGGGCAAATCCTATTGGAATAGAATTAGTGATTGGCAAGGAAGAAACATTTAATTTTTCTTCAGAATTTTTTGGTGCTATACTTCAATATCCAGGAAAAGATGGTCAGGTTACCGATATAAAATCATTTATTGAAAAAGCAAAAGTGGCTCGAATTAAAGTAGCGATAGCTGCAGATATTTTAAGCTTGGTAAAACTTGAAGCTCCAGGGAAATTTGGCGCAGATGTGGTAGTTGGCACCACACAACGATTTGGTATTCCAATGGGGTATGGTGGTCCACATGCAGCTTATTTTGCAACCAAAGAAGCCTTTAAACGGGATATTCCAGGTCGTATAATTGGTGTTACAAAAGATGTTAATGGCGAAAGAGCTTTGCGTATGGCATTGCAGACACGTGAACAACATATTAAAAGAGCAAAAGCAACATCTAACATTTGTACTGCCCAAGTACTTTTAGCTGTTATGGCAGGAATGTATGCTGTTTATCATGGGCCAAAAGGATTAAAACATATTGCAAACAAAGTACATTACAATGCTTCAACGCTATCTGAAAGTTTACAAAAATTAGGTTTTAAACAAAAAAATACTTCGTTTTTTGATACAATTCAGATAAAAACCGACGCCAAAAAAATAAAAAAAATAGCGAAATCAAAAAAAGTAAATTTCCATTACCCCGACAATAAAACTGTTACTATATCTTTAAACGAAACCAATTCGGTAAGAGATATAAATTATATAATTTCAATTTTTGCTGAAGCCGCAAAAAAAGAAAGCTTTACTATAAATTCAGTTTCTAAGACTAATAATATTGCTAAATATATACAAAGGCAATCTGAATTTCTGACTTTAGATGTATTTAATTCATATCATTCTGAAACCGAATTAATGCGCTATATTAAAAAATTAGAACGTAAAGATTTATCATTAAACCACTCGATGATTTCTCTAGGTTCTTGTACAATGAAACTTAATGCGGCTTCAGAAATGCTGCCATTAAGTTGGTTTAAATGGGGAAAGATTCATCCGTTTGCACCAAAAAAACAAGTAAAAGGATATCTTACTGTTTTAAAAGAATTAGAAGACCAGCTAACAGAAATCACTGGTTTTGCTGCTACATCATTACAACCAAACTCTGGTGCTCAAGGAGAGTTTGCTGGTTTAATGGTTATAAAAGCATATCACGAATCTCGAGGCGATAATCATAGAAATATTTGTTTAATCCCAAGTTCAGCACACGGTACAAATCCTGCGAGTGCTGTTATGGCAGGCATGAAGGTTGTCGTAACAAAATCTACCGATCAAGGCAATATCGATATTGGCGATTTACGAGAAAAAGCATTATTACATAAAGACAATCTTTCATGCTTAATGGTAACATACCCTTCAACCCATGGTGTGTATGAATCTGCGATTAAAGAAATAACTCAAGTTATTCATGACAATGGTGGACAGGTTTATATGGATGGTGCAAATATGAATGCGCAGGTAGGTTTAACAAATCCAGGAAATATTGGAGCAGATGTTTGTCATTTAAATTTACATAAAACATTTGCTATTCCTCATGGTGGTGGTGGCCCAGGTGTTGGTCCAATTTGTGTCGCAAAACAATTAGTACCTTTTTTGCCTGGTAATCCAGTTAGAAAAACAGGAGGAAAAAATGCCATAACAGCAATTTCTTCTGCGCCTTTTGGTTCTGCTTTAGCATGTTTAATTTCGTATGGTTATATAAAAATGCTAGGTGCCGAAGGCCTGAAGGAATCTACTAAAATTGCAATTCTAAATGCCAACTATATTAAAACACGTTTACAAGGTGCTTTTGACACTTTATACTCTGGTGAAAATGGAAGAGCAGCCCATGAAATGATAGTTGATTGTCGTGCCTATAAAGCCAATGGTATTGAAGTAACAGACATCGCAAAACGCTTAATGGATTATGGTTTTCATGCGCCTACTGTTTCTTTTCCAGTAGCTGGAACTTTAATGATTGAACCTACAGAAAGCGAAAACAAAAAGGAAATTGATAGATTTTGTGATGCCATGATTTCTATTAAAAAAGAAATAGACACTATTTCAAAAGACAACGTAAATAATGTTCTAAAAAATGCTCCTCACACATTAGAAATGCTAACAGCAGACAATTGGTTATTTCCATATACGAGAGAAACTGCAGCTTATCCTTTAGAATATATTAAAGACAATAAGTTCTGGCCTTCGGTAAGACGTGTTGACGATGCCTTTGGAGATAGAAATTTAATATGTACTTGTGCTCCTATTGAAGCTTATGAAGACGCATGATATCGCCTTTTGGGCATCGTAAAAAATACAAAATTAAAATCCGAATTTAGATAATTGATAATATATTCGTTACATTAGAAATCTATTAAGGCAAATATCCTTTTTATGAATATTAAGATTACTGGCACAGGTAGCTATATACCAAGTACCGTTGAGAAAAATAAGAATTTTCACCAACACAAATTTTTAAATATAGATGGCTCTTCAATTAATTCAACAAATGAAGTTATTGTCGAAAAATTCAAAGCTATTACAGGTATTGATGAACGTCGTTATGCGAAAGATCATTTAACATCGTCTGATTTAGGGTTTTTTGCAGCCGAAAAAGCTATCGAAGATGCAAATATTGATCGTGAAACCATAGACTATATCATTGTTGCACATAATTTCGGTGATGTAAAAACAAATGCCATCCAAAGTGATTTATTACCTTGTTTAGCTTCACGTATAAAACATAGCTTACGTATTAAAAACCCAAAATGTGTTGCATATGATATCCTATTTGGTTGCCCTGGTTGGATTGAAGGAGTCATTCAAGCAAATGCATTTATAAAAGCTGGAATTGCCAAACGATGTTTAGTTATAGGTTCAGAAACTCTCTCGAGAGTTGTAGATAAACATGATAGGGATTCGATGATTTATTCTGATGGCGCAGGCGCAACCATTATTGAATCAACAGATGAAGAAGGTGGAATTATCGCTCATGAAACAGCTTCATTTACTTATGACGAAGCATATTATCTGTTTTTTGGAAATTCTAACAATCCAGAATTAGACAAAGATACCAGATACTTAAAAATGCATGGACGTAAGATTTACGAATTTGCATTAAGTAATGTACCACAAGCAATGAAAACCTGTTTAGATAATAGCGGATTTGACATTAAAGACGTTAAAAAAATTCTAATTCATCAGGCCAATGAAAAAATGGATGAAGCCATTGTTAAACGTTTTTATAGATTATACAAAACCGAAATGCCAAAAGACATAATGCCTATGAGTATTGGAAAACTAGGTAATAGTTCTGTTGCTACTGTTCCTACTTTATTTGATTTAGTAAAAAACAATAAATTAGAGAATCATAAAATAAACAAAGGTGATGTTATTATTTTTGCTAGTGTTGGCGGCGGAATGCATATTAACTGTTTTATTTACAAATATTAACTAACCTCCGTTCTTACGGGAACTAAAAATGTACGAAAATAGTTTTCCTAATAAACGATTTAAACGCACTGCTGAATTTCTAATAAAGCATATCCCAGAAAATTCTTCTATTTTAGATTTAGGTGTTGTAAATCCGTTTTCTGAAATCATGAAAAATCAAGATTTCAAAGTTGAAAACACCAAAGGAGAAGACCTTGATATAGATACTTCAACTATTACAAATTCAAACGCAGAAATCATTACAGCATTTGAAATATTTGAACATCTTCTTTCACCTTTTACAGTTTTAAAATCTATAAAAGCTAATAAACTTGTTGCAAGTGTACCTCTAAAATTATGGTTTTCTTCTGCATATAGGAGTAACACTGATATGCTAGACAGACATTACCATGAGTTTGAAGATTGGCAATTCGATTGGCTTTTAGAAAAAACAGGATGGAAAATTGTGGCAAGAGAAAAGTGGACAAATCCAACTAAAAAAATTGGTATTAGACCAATATTGCGTTGGTTTACGCCTAGATATTACATTGTTTATGCAGAAAGAGTTTAACTTTTATAATTAAAATCATTTAAACTTTGGATTTCTACATTATCATACCAGCGCATAACGAACAAGATTCCATTGGCGATACGCTTGATTCATTAATTAATCAGACAATACAGCCAAAAGAAATAGTGGTAGTTAACGACAATTCGACTGATAAAACTACTGATATTGTAAATTCTTACGTTAAGTTATATTCTTGGATTAATCTGGTAAACAATAAATCTACAAACCAACACTTACCAGGTTCAAAAATTATTAATGCCTTTTATAAAGGTTATGAATTACTTGATGATAGCTATGATGTTATCTGTAAATTTGATGCCGATTTAATATTTCCTTTTAACTATTTAGAAAAGATTTCAAATCATTTTAATGAAAATTCGAAACTCGGTATGGCCTCGGGATTTTGTTATATTAAAAAGAATAATGATTGGATTTTAGAAAACTTAACCCGAAAAGATCATATTCGAGGTGCTTTAAAAGCTTATAGAAAAGAATGTTTTTTAGAAATCGGAAAGTTAAAACCATCCATGGGTTGGGATACGGTTGATGAATTACTTGCGAAATACTATAATTGGGATATTCTTACAGATGAATCCCTTCATGTAAAGCATTTAAAACCAACAGGTATTGGTTATAATAAAGCATCAAAATATCTACAAGGTAAGGCTATGTATAAAATGCGCTATGGTTTTATGATTACGCTAATTTCAGCGATAAAATTGGCTTATAAAAAAGGGAGTTTCTTACTTTTTAAAGATTATATGTCTGGGTATTTTAAAGAAAAAAAGAATAAAGACAACTATTTAGTTTCTGAAGATCAAGGAAAATTTATACGAAAACTTCGTTGGGAAGGCATTAAAAAAGGGATTAAAACAGTTTAATCCCTTTTTTAAAACATTATAATTCTAATTTTTCTATTTCACAATTAAGCGTTTTATATAACTTTTGCCAGATATATTATCAGTAACATTTACAAAATAAATACCACTTTGGTATTCACCTACACCTACTGATGTAGAAGGAGTTCTGCTATTATTCCTTGAATTTAATTCTCTACTAAACATTTGAACATTCTGTAGATTAAAGATACGAATACTTACATCTTCAGACCCAAAATTTGATAAGTCTATATTTACTTTTTCTTTAGCAGGATTTGGATATAATGCGATTCTACCGGAACTTGTTGTTCTTACTACAGATATAGAATTAGATAAACTAAAACAACCAACTAAATTGGCTACATTATTGCCGACCTCTGCGCCTTGTAAACCATCCTCAAAACTTAAATGCCATACAAGACAAGTACCAGCTGGAGCTTCGTCGAAATTAACATCGTATGGAGAAGGTGGTAATCCTAATATAACACCTGCATCATCTGTAACAACCCATTGAGAATTAGTTCCCATATTATCTACAAGAGTAATCGCATCAGCTGGAATATTATCTGCTACTCCATCACCTACTGTAAACGCAAATGGTTCTACACTGCCATCAGTTCTTGATATGGTACCGCCTTCAGTATGCTTTCTTACTACAGTCATTGGGTTTGATAAAGCATAACAACCCATCAATTCACTTGCATTTGTTACACCATCAAAGCTCACATTATCTTCATAACTTAAATGCCATACTAAACAGGTTCCTGCCGGTGCTTCATCAAAATTAACATCGTATGGTGTTGGTGGTAATCCTAAAATATTTCCAGCATCATCTGTTACTACCCATGCCGAATTTGTTCCCATATTACCTGACAAAGTAATTGCTCCATCTGGAATATGATCTGCTTCTCCATCGCCAACACAAAACTCAAAAGGACCGCCTTCTAAAACGCCTGCTGTTGGTTGAAGAAATTTTTCAACCACAATGGGTTCAGACAAATGGAATCTTCCTACAATGTCATTTATGTTTTTGGTAAATTTATCTTGACCAGAAGGGTCAACTAAAGGTTTTATGCCATTATAGGAAAGATGATATATTAAGCGTATTCCTACTTCAGCATCATCAAAATTGAATTCTGAAGGATTATCAGGTAACGCCAGAATTTTTCCATTTTCGTCGGTAATAATCCATTGCTTTACTCGCCCTGAAGCATTTTCAAGTAATACTTCCACATAATCGGCTTCACCGTCATCAACACATATACTATTATATGTTTCACCATCAACGAATGTAATATCACCTCCATAAACAGTTGCATTTTCATTCGCATTTCCATTTTGAGCATTTACAAAACTCGAATTAAAAGCTAATAAAAAAATGAATAAGATAAAGGAAAAGGAATATAGGTTTTTAAAAATCTGTTTTGGGGCGTTACAATGTACTTTTTCTTTCATAACGTCAAGATTTTAAATTAATCACCTAAAGATAATCAATATGAATCCTGTGAAATGTTAGCTATCTAACATATTCGATAAACTGCAATTAAATTAGGTTGAATACTCTAGTGTTTTAAAATAAATTTGAAAAAAGAAAAATTGATTACACTATAAAAGTCAGATTTTCTGAACATTACAAATTAAAAAATGAACTTAACACACATCTCTTTTTTAAAATCACATATCAATTAAAACTCCAATTTTTATAACTGCTTGATGATTCTAGTTTGTTTTCAATTGAATTTTCTAATTCTGGAAAGAAATCAATTCCCGTTAATTCTTCAATTTCATCAACAGAAACGACAAATTCGTATAGTGCTTTGCTAGAGTTTTCATGAGGCACTAAAAATGCTATCATCTTAATTTTACCAGAATTGTTATCAATTAACACTTTATAAAATTGGTTTGGTACAGATACATGTTCATCTCCTATAGTTTTCAAGCGTTTATTTAAAACACCACCTGTCACGACATAAACACCATCGTACTTACTTGCCCAATAACGTACTTTCTGTTCTAAAGTATTCCAAATCCCTGAATTAAAATCGTGTTTTTGGGGTGAAATATTACTTGTTAGAAAGGTTTCGTCATATGTAAACTGATTATATCTTCTATCGCCAGCTGGACATAAATGACCGCGATCATATCCTGATTTTTTATAATTGCGCCAATGGGCTGCACCAGTTTTTACAGCTTTATCAATTTCAAAATAAGGTCTTTTAAAATTTGCTTTAGATAGATGAGATTTTTTCAATTCATAGGCAACCCATTCTGCTTGTTCGTGTGGTTCGCTATAACTCAACGAATAACTTTCATGATGTATTATTTGTCCTGTTGTACTTGTTGGTAAAAAGTACTCGTTTGTATCTATTTTTACCGTTTTACCTTCATTTATGATTTGGGCTTGCTCTTCTTCAGCTAAAAAATGTTCATAACCATAAATACCAACGACTATAAGAACTGAAATGATTGAATATAATTTTCTTTTATTCATTATTAATAACAAAATCTAACACACTACCTGTAGCTGCATTTGGAAAACTTATTCCCAGAAGCGCAGACATGGTTGGTGCAATATCTGTGATTTTAGTTCTCAATAAAGTTTGACCATGGTCAATTCCTTTACCGAAGAATAAAAGTGGCACATGAGTATCGTAATTTAAACCAGAACCATGTGTTGAACCCGTATTATGGTATGATATGAAAGCTGCACCGTAAACTACAATCACATCGCCTGAACGTTTTTGATTGTAGCCATTTTGTAGTAATTCTTCTATTCCAGAATTAAAATCGACCGTTCTCATAGTTGTTGCAGAGTAAGCTTTATCAACATGTTGGTAAGTAATTATTTCGTTAACAATTGTTTCTTGTACATCTTCCAACTCTAAATTCAATTCTTTTATCTTCTCTCTGTTTAAAAAGATTTGATTATTACTTGCATTTTCAATTAATTCTGAAGAACCAAATGTTGAGTTCATAAATTTAGAGAGTTTTTCTTTTATAGTTGCAGTTTCAACATAACCAGAAGGGATCTTCAAACTTTTTAAATAGGACGGCACATTAACAGCACCATGATCTGCTGTTAAAAATACTGTATATTCTCCTTTTCCAATTTCTGCATCTAACACATTAAAAAAACGTTCTAAATCCATGTCCAATCGAATATAACTATCTTCAACTTCTTTAGAGTTTACCCCAAAATTATGTCCAATATAATCTGTACTCGAAAAACTAACAGTTAAAACATCTGTGATATTATCTTGCCCTAATTGTTCTCCTTTAATTGCGGCTATTGCGAAGTCTGTAATTAAGCTATTGCCATATGGCGTGCTTTTTAAAATTGAAAGTCCATGATTTTGGGCTTCTAATTCAGTTAAATCATACGGAAAAGCAGCAGTATCTTTGCCTTTAAAACCACCTTCAAAACTATTTAAATCACTACCACTTTCAGTATAGGTTTCGATATTATATAGAGTATTCCATACTTTTAAATAAGACTCTACAATATTAGACTCATTAAAATCTTTTACCCAGTTAGGTAATTCATTCATATAAAACGAACTCGTAATCCAATTACCTTCGTCTTCTCCTTTAAACCAATACGCAGCATTTGCTGTATGTCCAGCAGGTAAAATAGCACCTCTATCTTTAATAGATATACCAATAGTTTTACCTCGTAATTGAGTAAATAATCTATTCTCATCTGCAAATGTTGTAGTTTTCATTCTGTGAGGTGACATTTGTCCAGATTTATCTGTTGTACCTAAAGATTGTACAGTTGAATCTCCTGCACAATAAACCCAGTTTTTTAATACTTTATCGTACCAATTATTAGCAATAATACCGTGATATTTTGGCGTTGTCCCTGTGTAAATCGATGCGTGCCCAGGACCAGTATACGTTGGTATATAATTAAAGTGATTATTCTTACAATTAAAGCCTTCGTTAATCATACGCTTAAAACCACCTTCTCCATATTTATTGTAAAAACGTGTTAAATAATCGTACCGCATTTGGTCTACAACAATACCAACAACTAATTTTGGTTTAGAATTATCACTAGTGGTTTGTTCTGTAGAATACGCTTTTCTAGTTACTGTTTGTGCACTACAAGAAAAAAAGAGTGCAAAAATGAAAAGATAAAATATAGTGTGTTTCATAATCGTTAAATATATATAATCTCAAAAATAAGATATTTATTACTTCTTAATTTAAAATAATGGTGAAATAAGTAATACTAATTTTCTACTTTAGCATTAACAAATTTTAATATGTCATACCTTCATAATATTGGTGCTTATTTTTTGATGATTGCTGAAATGTTTCGCAAACCAACAAAATGGTCTGTAATGAAAACATTAATTATTAAAGATATAGATGATTTAATTATTGGCTCACTTGGTATTGTGGCTTTTATTTTATTTTTCGTTGGAGGTGTAATTACTATTCAAACAGCTTTAAATATTAGTAACCCATTAATTCCTAAATATTTGGTGGGCTTTGCAACGAGGCAATCTGTGATTTTAGAATTTGCACCAACATTTACTTCGATAATTATGGCTGGTAAAGTAGGGTCATTTATAACTTCCAGCATTGGCACCATGCGTGTTACAGAACAAATAGATGCTTTAGAGGTTATGGGAATTAATTCTATTAATTATTTAGTATTCCCAAAATTTATTGCCATGTTATTATATCCTTTTGTAATATCTATTGGTATGTTTTTAGGCATTCTTGGAGGCATGGCAGCATGTGTTTTTGGTGGTTACACTACTTTAGATGATTATATTGTAGGAATTCAAACAGATTTTGAAACATTTCATATTATATATTCTTTTATGAAAACATTTGTATTTGCTTTTGTTTTGGCAACCATACCATCGTTTTATGGGTATTTTATGAAAGGTGGCGCATTGGAAGTTGGTAAGGCGAGTACCACTTCTTTTGTTTGGACATCTGTTGTTATTATTTTATTGAATTACATTTTAACCGATATCTTACTAGGCTAATGATAATAGTTGAAGACTTACATAAATCGTTTGGAGAAGCTCATGTTTTAAAGGGTATTAGTACCACTTTTGAAAAAGGAAAGACAAACCTTATTATTGGACAAAGTGGTTCGGGTAAAACTGTTTTTTTAAAATGTCTTCTAGGTTTATTTGATTATGAAGAAGGTTCTATTTCTTATGAGGGGAAAATATTTTCGCAATTATCCGAAGACCAAAAACGAGATTTAAGAGCAGACATCGGTATGGTGTTTCAAGGCAGTGCTTTATTTGATTCTATGACTATAGGTGAAAATGTGATGTTTCCATTAAAAATGTTTACAAATCAAAGTAAGAGTGAGATGCAAGACCGCGTTAACTTTGTTTTAAAAAGAGTAAATTTAGAAGATGCTCATAATAAAATGCCAAGTGAAGCTTCTGGTGGTATGCAAAAACGTGTTGCAATAGCTCGTGCCATCGTAAACAATCCTAAATATTTGTTTTGTGATGAACCAAATTCCGGTTTAGACCCAAAAACAGCCATTGTTATTGATAATTTAATTCAAGAAATAACGAACGAATATCAAATAACGACAGTTATTAATTCGCATGACATGAATTCTGTAATGGAAATTGGGGAAACAATAATCTTTTTAAAAGATGGTTTAAAAGCATGGTCCGGTTCCAAAGAGACTATTTTTAAAACCGATAATGAAGTGGTAACAGATTTTGTATATTCCTCTAACCTAATGAAAAAAGTACGCCAAATGTATATTGAGGAAAAGCAGTAGTTAATTCAAACTTCTTACAACCAAAGTATCTAAATCTAATTTTACTTTTAACCAACGTTCCAGTTTATCTTTTTCTTTAGCTACTAATTTTTTTGTTGCTATAGAATCAAACCATTTTACCCTGAAAACAGAAACAGTATCTGTTTTTTTAAAATTAGAGCTTAATTGGTTTGAATATGATAAGTGCTCAATATTTTCATAGTTAATCTTAAGTTCCATTAAGAGCTCTTCAAATGGTATATAGTTTTTTTCTAACCTTTCTAGTTTACTCACTTTATCTTTTAAAAATTCGATTTTTTGATTTTGAGATACTAAAACAATTGAGTCTCGGAAACGAATTTGCTCCATAAAATCTATGTTATCAAACTGATCTGCTCTACTTTGATTAAAAATTATACGTGTATCTACTAATGCAGGATATGATGCTTTTCTATTTTTCAACAAATTAATTGTAGATTCTGGAATTTCGCCCAGTCCATACGTATTAAATTCAATATAAGTGTCACCATCATTATACCTAGGAAATGTATTCTTCTTTATATACTCATATTGCGGTAAACTTTGTAATTCTGTATCAACAAAATTCCTAGCATCTCTGTAAAAATTATTTTCATTTAAAACATTTATAAAGGTCCAAACAGCAGGAATCATAACAATTAGCGCTAATAATGTTGCTATTTTAGAAATTCTATTACGTTTTTTTGAATTAACATATTTAATCATTGGAAAACGCAATAATTTTAAAACTATAAAAGTAGCTAACGCAATAAAAATTGTATTTATGGTAAATAAGTACATGGCTCCTAAAAAGTATTTCCAATTACCAATTGCAAGACCATAACCAGCCGTACATAATGGTGGCATTAAAGCTGTAGCAATAGCAACACCAAAAATAACTGTTGCAATCGTTCCCTTTTTTGTTCGTGCAATAATTAATGCTAAACCACCAAAAAATGCAATTAAAACATCGCGAATATCGGGTTTAACTCTTCCTAAAAGTTCCGAAGTATCTGCACTTAAAGGGAATAACCAGAAGAAAAGAAACGCAGTTAACAAACTTAGTGCAATCATAATTGCAAGGTTAATTAAAGACCGTTTTAAAGTATCTATATCATTAATGGCAATAGACATACCAACCCCAAGAATTGGTCCCATTAATGGCGAAATTAACATGGCGCCAATAACAACAGCAGTAGAATTAGCATTAAGCCCAACAGAAGCTACAAAAATTGAACATACCAAAATCCAAGCTGTAGCACCTTTATAAGGGATATCGACCTTGATTGCTTCTATAGTAGCTGCTCTGTCTGTATCTTGACGAAAATCTAAAAGCTCTATTAAAAACACTTTTAAACTCGCAAACAATCCTTCAGCATCTTTTTTAACGGCCTTTTTAGATTTCTCAACTTTCTGATCTTGATTTGGTTCTTCTTCAGTAAAATTAAATTTATTCTCACTCATAATTATTCATAATTCTCTCCAAATTTATCTTTCAATTTCTGGAGAACTTGTTTTATATCTTGCTCTTTATTTTTAGGGTAAATAAGTAATGCCTCTTCTTTATCTACGATAATATAATCGTTAATTCCGTCAAGAACAACCAATTTATCTTTGTTTGTTCTAATGATATTACCCGTTGAATCAGCTACTAATGTTCTTGCATTAAGTATTGCATTATTATTCTCATCTTTATCGAGTTTATCGTATAAACTTCCCCAAGTACCTAAATCATTCCAATCAAATTCTGCTGGGAGAACATACACATTATTTGATAATTCCATAATGGCGTTATCTACAGAAATGCTTTCGGCTTTTCCGTAATTTTCTTTAATAAAATCGTCTTCTGATTGTGTGTTATAAACAGCTATTCCTGTTTCAAATAAACTATAAAGATTCGGTTGGTTCTTTTTAAACGCATTAATTACGCTTTTAACATGCCACATAAAAATACCAGCATTCCATAAAAAGTTCCCTTGTTCGATAAATGCTTTTGCTGTTTTATAATCAGGTTTCTCTTTAAACTGATTTACAGGTTTAATATCATCGTCTGTAGTTTTATCATACTCAATATATCCATAACCAGTATTTGGAAATGTTGGTTGAATACCCAAGGTCATGAGCACTTCGTTTTGAGAGCAAAAATCAAATGTTTGCTGCACATTCTGAGTAAAGGCATCTTCATCTTCAATCCAATGGTCACTTGGAGCAACAATTACTACAGCATCAGGATTTTCTTTTTGTATTTTTAAAGACGCATATAATATACATGGCGCTGTATTACGCATAGCAGGCTCTAATACTACTTGACGCTTTGTAAGGTTTGGCAATTGCTCAAATACCAAATCGTTGTAGCTTTCATTAGTTAAAATAAAAATATTTTCTTCTGGTATAAGATTACTTAAACGTTGAAAAGTTTTTTGGATTAGAGTATCTCCAGTTCCTAACATATCGTGAAACTGTTTTGGGTATGCTTTTACACTTACAGGCCAAAACCTTGATCCTACTCCTCCAGCCATTAAAATGGCGTATTGATTTTTATTCATAAATTAAATTATTTCTACTTCAGCATTTGGATTGAAAAGATACAACTTTCCAGTTTTAATCTCAATACACTCATAACGTTTTACACGTTTATTCCCTTTTTTAAATATTTTACCATTATATAATTTAAAAGTAGAACCAAAAGGAATTTCAAAAATATAAGTTTTATCGTTAGGCGCGTCAAATTGCTTTAGAACTCTTGATAAAACGATATCTGTATCGCTGCTTGCTTTCGGGTTTTTAAAATGATTAGCCAATGTTGGCAATATAGATTCTGGGAAAATCTCCGGATTTAAAAATGGTAGCATTAAGTGTTGGAAACTTCTTTTCCACTCAGTTCCGTGAGGTTTAATAAATCTACCATATTGATTATACGCTTCAAAATGAGCTATCTCGTGTATTAATGTTATTAAAAACCTATATTCATTTAAATTAGAATTTATTGTAATTTGGTGCTTATTATTTGGTAGTTTCCGGTAATCTCCATGTCGCGTTTTACGTTCTTTCTTTACTTTTACAACCAAATTATCATGCTCTAAAAGTTTTAAAACTTGAATTATTGATTGTTCTGGAATATAATCTCGTAAAATTTCTTGCATTGCTTCAAAAATAATGGAAATTATTAGAATGCTTTGCCTTATATTCTATCTAAAATGGTAATTTTAAAAAAACCTTATTTATGTTTATCGTTAAGGTAGAACAATCTTTAATTGATTATTGCACTAATCAAGTCTCAAAATATAATTTCGGGAAACGTAATACAGCCAATGGCAATCAAGATCAACAACTTACAGGTATAATTGGACAAAGTGCCATTATGCAATTATTTGGTTTAGGCAAAGTAGACGGTGAACATGGTTTTGATAATGGTGTTGATATTTTATTTAACAATAAAAAGATTGATGTTAAAACGATGGGAAGAACTACAGATGTAAAACCTTACTACACCAATAACTTCTTAAAACTTCAAGATTATTTTGAAACAGAAATTTACATTTTTTGTAGCTATCACAAAACTAAAAAAGAAGTAACTGTATGCGGTTGGATAACAAAAGAACATTTTGTTTTAAAAAGACGCTATTATAAAAAAGGGTCGACTAGAATACGTTCAAATGGAACAAGTTTTAAGACTTTTGCAGATCTATATGAAATAGATAATAAGGATTTGAACAATATTAATTCTGTTGAAGAATTAAAACTTCAACTTATGCAAATTTAAATTTTATAAGATTCTGTACCTTTAAATGACAATACTTAATTTAAAAGAATGAATTAAAACTTTCATTTTAGAACCTATAAATTAATGGGAAAAGGCTATAAATTATTATCGAACATGAATTTATTCTAAACAATAACTTTTAAGGTGTAGAATTCGAAACTTGAAGCAATTTCCCGTTGTAATATTTATTTCCGTTTAAAGCAAAGTTGTAAATATACTCTGCCATTTCTAGAGCCGTCGTTGGTGCATCGTAATCGGGGAATGCTTCTTTAAGCATTTCGGTTTGTACTGCTCCTAATGCCAAAACATTAAAACTAGGTCCTGTTTCTTTATATTCTTCAGCTAGCAACTCGGTTAATGTAATAACTGCTCCTTTACTTGAACTATAGGCTGCAAGACCAGCAAACTTCATGCTGCCTTGAACACCACCCATGGAACTGATTGTAACCACATGGCTTTCTTTTTTCATAAACGGAATAACAATGCGTGTCATCTCAGCTACACCAAAAACATTGGTTTTGTAAACATCTTCAAAATTTTTAAAAGTCGTTTCAGAAAAAGGTTTGTTAATTAAAGTACCCGCATTATTTATTAAAATATCTACATGACTCCATTCCTCTTTAATAAAACCTTCAACTTTCTCATAGTCGCTATTATCAGTTAAATCAGAAGACAATGATGTTATATTATCAAAGTGTAAATTTTTTATGGGTTGTGCGTTACGTGACAAGGCCAAAACATGATGTCCTGCATTTGCAAATAAATGCACGAGTTCAAAACCGATACCACTACTTGTTCCAGTTATGATAATATTTTTACTAATCTTGCTCATACATGACAATTTCTTTTGTTGGTGTATTACACATTTTCTCTAGCGCTGGAATAACTTTATTAATAAGGCTTGCCATATGATTATAATCTAGCTTATCTGCTTCGTCGTCTGCATGATGATAATAATCATAGTTAGATAAATCGCATGAAGAAATAGTTTGACAAGGCAATCCAAACTCCCTATAAAAAGCGTAATTATCCGATTGTTTAAATAAGTTATATTTTTTAGCAATTTCTGAAGAGCCAATTAAATTACTACCAACATAATCATTAATTTTTGTTGCCATATTAGACAAATCATACCCTGAAAGAAAAGCGACATAATCTCTATCTGTAAAAGGCACACCAATCATTTCGAAATTTACCATTGTATATAGATTGACATCTTGATCTTTTAGTCTTTTCGCTAAATGTCCTGAACCCAACAAACCTAATTCTTCAGCTGAAAACAATACAAACATAATACTCCGTTTATTATTTTTCTTTTCTGCAAAATAATTTGCCATAGCGAGTACGGCACTTGTTCCAGCGGCATTATCATTCGCACCATTTGCAATCGAATCGTTTCCAACTGCTTTAGCAAATCCGATATGATCGTAATGTGCTCCAATTATTACAACTTCGTCTTTAAGTTTAGAATCTATACCTTCAATGAAACCAACAATATTATAAGCGTCTAACTCTTTGGCTTTAAAGTTATCTCTGTAAGTTTCAAAATATGGCTTAATGCCATAGGTTTTAAACTTATTTTCTATAAATGATGCTGCCTGAGTAATTCCTTTACTACCAGTATTACGCCCCATAAGGTCGTCTGAAGTTAAAAAAGTAACAGTATCTTTAACTTGGTCACTCGTTATTATTATAGTTTTAGATGATTTACAACCAACAACAAATATTAAAGAAAGTAAGATTAGTAGATTTTTCATTTGGTAAATAGTTTGAGATAAAGATAAAAAAATAAAATTCTCAATAAATCATTTTTCAAATCAATGTTGATAATATTAGCTTGTTTTAAATTGACATAACAATAAACATTTCTATCTCCTTAAAAATCATTAACTTGTATAAAAATATCCATTATGCCAATTTACATGGATCGCCATGATATTCCTGGAATTACAATTAATGATGCTGCGAATGCTCATCTTCAAGATTTAGAAATACAATGTGACTATAATTGTAAGGCGATGACATATTGGGTAGATGAAGAACGTGGCAATGCCTTTTGTCTTATTGAAGCTCCCAATAAAGAAGCTGTTGCTAAACTGCATAGACAAGCACATGGGTTGATACCACATGAAATTATTGAAGTAAATAAAAATCTTGTAAAGTCTTTTTTAGGAAGGATCCATGATGATGAAGATAATATAGATTCGGAAATAAATTTAGTAAAAGATTCTGCCTTTAGAGTTTTAATGGTTCTTGAAACTAGTAAATATATTGATAGAATAGAAGACAATCAGTTCGATTTATTTTATCAAAAATTTCATAATAGCACTAATAAATTAATAGAAAAATTTAATGGCAATGTTATACTTCTTAAAAACAATAGCTATTTAATCTCATTTAAAACTGTAGACGATGCTGTATTCTGCGCATTAAAAATATATTCTAATTTAAACTATATTACTCCAAGTTTTGATTCTTCTTATCGAAGGTTAAAAATTGGTATTAGTACTGGAATGCCTGTAACAAGTAAAGAAAATTTATTTGAAGACACCATAAACCTTGCAACCAATTTATGTGAAATTGTTGAAGGCGATATTAATATTTCGACTGAAGTAAAGCTCCTTTATGAAAACGTTAAACAAAATGCATTTTTAAATAATGAACATATTAGAATACTAAAACCTTCTGAAGAAAAATTTTTAATTAGTTTAATGTCATTTATTGAAATAAAATGGAATGATTCAAAATTTAACGTCAATGAATTTAGTAAAGAAATTGGCTTGAGTAAATCTCAACTAAATAGGAATTTAAAGGCTCTTACTGGTAAATCTCCTAATGTATTTATACGTGACTTTAGATTGAACAAAGCAATAAAATTACTTCATGACCAACAAGGTAATGTTTCTGAAATTGCCTTTGAAACAGGTTTTGGTAGTCTAGCCTATTTTTCTAAATGTTTTAAAAACAAGTTCAATATTTTACCATCCAAATACATACAACAACATATTTATTGAAATTATATTATAAGCACGCTTCAAAATTACTAACATTTGAATTAAATGTGAATATCATAGTCCCATTAAGTATATAGTTTTATCTCATAAAATTAGAACTCGTATTAATCATGGCATTTGCCTTAACAACATTAAACATTATGGGACAAGAAAAATCTATTGCAGACCTTTTAAGAGATTCATCATCTGAACAAAATAAACACATGTATGTTATTGAGAGAGAGATTCCAGGTGCAGGAAGTTTAACTCAAGACCAATTACAAGGAATCTCACAAGGTTCTTGTGGCGTATTAAATCAAATGGGATCTAATAATATTACTTGGCTACATAGTTATGTAACTGGTAACAAAATATACTGTGTATATCAAGCAAAAAATGAATCATTAGTTCGTGAGCACGCTAACAAAGGAGGCTTCCCAGCTAATTCTGTTGCAGAAGTGACAACAGTAATTGATCCAAGTACTGCTGGAAATTAATTGCATGAAAATTAAATAAAAAAAGCCACCACAATGTGATGACTTTTTTTATTTAGAATTTTTATATTAAACCAACATCGTCACTGGGTTTTCTATATAGCCTTTTAAGGTTTGTAAAAATAACGAACCCGTTGCACCATCTACCGTTCTGTGATCACAAGCCATAGAAAGTTTCATGGTATTCCCAACGACTATTTGCCCGTTTTTAACCACCGGTTTTTCCACAATGTTTCCAACAGAAAGAATTGCAGAATTTGGTTGATTAATAATAGAGGTAAAACTCTCTATACCAAACATACCAAGGTTTGAAACCGTGAATGTACTACCTTCCATTTCATCTAGTGACAGTTTTTTGTTTCTTGCACGTCCAGCATAATCTTTAACTGCCGTTCCAATTTGTGTTAGGCTTTGCTCATTTGCAAAACGAACAACAGGAACAACCAATCCATCAGGAACTGCTACTGCAACTCCAATATGAACATGATTGTTTAATCTCATCTTATCATCAAACCATTGTGAGTTTACTTGCGGATGCTGTTTTAATGCTAAAGCACAGGCTTTAACAATCATATCATTATATGATATTTTTGTGTCTGGAAGTGAGTTATATTGTCCTCTAAACGCAATCGCATTCTCCATGTCAAACTCCACATTTAAGTAATAATGTGGTGCAGTGAATTTAGATTTAGCTAAATTCTTTGCAATTGCTTTTCGCATATTAGAATTCGCAACTTCATCAAAATCTTCTTGTCCTGTTGGTACAAATTTTCCAACTGTAGCCGTAGATGCCGATGGTTTAAAATTCTGAATATCACGTTTTATAATACGACCATTTTCTCCGGAACCACGTACTTGAGATAAATTAATCCCTTTCTCATCAGCAATTTTTTTAGCCAAAGGAGATGCAAATAATCTGCCATTTGAAGAGGCTATCAAAGGCTCTTTGTCAGACTTCTCTACTGCGCTCGAAGTGACAACTGGTTCTTTTTTAGTTTCAGCTTTTGGAACATCATCAGTTTTTGTTGGAGCATCTGCTACTTTAAAATTGCTTGCTACAGCAGACACATCTGTTCCTTTAGGGCCAATAATCGCTAATAATGAATCTACTTTTGCCGATTCTCCTTCTTGTAAACCAATATGCAACAACGTACCAGAATTGAAAGATTCGAATTCCATAGTTGCTTTATCAGTTTCAATTTCTGCTAGAATATCTCCTTCTTCGACAACATCTCCAATATTTTTTAACCAAGTAGCTACTGTACCTTCTTCCATTGTATCACTTAGTCGTGGCATTGTTACAACAATAACACCTTCAGGTAACTCAATAGAAGTTTCTTCTTTTGTTTCTTCTACAATCTCTTCTTTAATAGTTTCAACTACTGAATCTTCTTTAGTTTCAGAAGTAGCACCATTTAAAAGAGCAGAAATATCTTCATCTTTCTCGCCAATAATTGCTAATAACGTATCAACCTTTGCTGTTTCACCTTCTTGAACACCAATATGTAGTAACGTTCCTTCGTTAAAAGATTCAAACTCCATTGTCGCTTTATCAGTTTCAATTTCAGCAAGAATATCTCCTTCATCTATTTTATCACCAACTTTTTTTAACCAAGCAGCGACAGTTCCCTCTTCCATAGTGTCACTCAAACGAGGCATATTAATTACTTCTGCCATAGCTTATAATTTATGTTGTATAAATGGATAATCTTCTTGTTCGTAAACAACATCATACATGACGTTCTTTTCTGGGAATGGAGATTGCTCAGCAAATTTCTCACATTCACTTACCTGCTCTTTCACACGTTTATCAATGATCTTTAAATCAGCTTCCGTGGCATATTTTTTATCAAGAATTACATCTTTAACTTGGGTTATAGGATCAATTTTTTTGTATTCTAAAACTTCAGCTTTTGTTCTGTAATGTTGTGCATCACTCATCGAATGCCCTCTATAACGATATGTTTTTAATTCTAAAAATGTTGGGCCATCTCCACGACGTGCCCGTTGTATAGCTTCATCAAAAGCTTCTGCTACTTTAATAGGGTTCATTCCATCTACTGGCCCAGAAGGCATCTCATAACCCAAGCCTAATTTCCAAATATCGGTATGACTTGCAGTTCTTTCTACAGAAGTACCCATTGCATATCCGTTATTTTCACAAACAAAAACTACTGGAAGTTTCCAGAGCATCGCCAAATTAAAAGTTTCATGAAGCGACCCTTGTCTTGCTGCACCATCACCAAAACAACATAAAGTAACTGCATCACTACCATGATATTTATCTCCAAAAGCGATTCCTGCACCTAACGGAATTTGACCTCCTACAATACCATGTCCTCCATAAAAACGATGTTCTTTAGAAAAGATATGCATTGATCCACCAAGACCTTGAGAGGTACCTGTCGCTTTTCCAAAAAGCTCTGCCATAACACGTTTAGGATCTACTCCCATCCCTATTGGCTGAACATGATTACGATATGCCGTTATCATTTTATCCTTGGTTAAATCCATGGCGTGTAAAGCACCAGCTAAAACAGCTTCTTGTCCATTATATAAATGTAGAAATCCTCTCACCTTTTGTTGTATATATACTGCAGCAAGTTTGTCTTCAAACTTTCTCCAGAACAACATATCTTCATACCACTTAAGGTAAACTTGTTTGGTTATTTTTTGCATTTAAAATTATTATTAAAATAATACTCAAGATTAAACTTTAAAACTATCATGAGATCTCAATTTAAAATTGAGATAAGTTAATAACAAAAGTAACACATTAGACACTAATGATGAAACGGTAGTTGGTAAAATTTTAGCAAAAATCTTATAGAAATGATTTATCGAAAACAAAGGGTAAGAGGTCAGCAATAGCATTAGCCTTAATTACTTTTCCTGTTTCTCCCATAAAATAAATCTCAATTGGTGTTTCTTGTTTTACTTCGTATTCTGAAATTGCTTGTCTGCAAGAACCACATGGAGGAATCGGGCTATTTGTCGGGTTGTTTTGTGAGGCAGCAGTAATCGCCATTTTTAGCATTTTCGAATCGGGGTATTTTGCGCCCGCATAATAAATAGCTGTTCGTTCTGCACAAAGGCCAGAAGGATATGATGCGTTTTCTTGATTACTTCCTGAAATAATTTCACCATTTTCTAAAAGAATTGCTGCTCCTACATTAAATTTGGAATATGGTGCATACGCATTATCACGCGCTTTTATAGCATGATTCATTAAATTCTTAATATCGTTTGAGACATTTTGTAAAGAATCAAAAACATACAAAGTAGATTCTATTTTAAGTTCTTTCATTATCTTTCGTTTTGCAAATATTTATTAAAGTTAAGAAACTATTTTATACAAAAAAACTATTGCTGTGAACAATAGTTTTTAAATATGAATTATTAAATGTTTTTAGTATTCGAAATATTCGCCTTCTCCAAGATTAAATGTTAAAGAAAAACGTAATGTATTCTCTAATGGGCTTTGAATTTTTGATGCTGAAAACAAATAAGATAAGTCTATATTAATAACGTTATATTTAAATCCTGCACCTAGGGCGAAAAACTGCCTTGCCCCTTTATCTTCACTTTCATGAAAATAACCAGTTCTAAAAGCAAATGAGTCTTGGTAGAAATACTCTGCACCTAATGCCCAAGTAAATTCTTTGAGTTCTTCACTAAAACCACCTGGAGCATCACTCCATGACTGAAACATTCCTGTTAAGAAGCTTACATCAGGGTCTTTACCTTCTGCTATAATGGTTGGCTCATAGTCTGGAGAATCAGGGTTTGTGTTTTGTTCTCCATCTCCATCTGTATCTACAAAACCATATAATGGCGGTGTTGGCACCAATAGTTTTGTTATTTCTGCTGTTACGGCAATTTTATTATAATCGTCGAAAATAAAATCGAAACCTCCTCCTAAACGCAAGTTGGTTGGTTGAAAATTTTCTTGCCCTCCTTCGTCATATTTGAATTTTGGTCCAATATTTTGAATAGCAAAACCCATTCTCCAACGACCATTAAAATCGCTGTAAGCTTCTTCTTCTCCCTGATAGTAACCACTAATATCTACTCCAAATGTACTCGCAGCAGTAGCATCTGTATCGCCAACATCCAATTTTAAATCTGATCTTAAATAACGCATGGCAACTGACATTGCAAATTGATCGCTTAATCGTAATGCATAAGAGGCATCAATAGCTAACTCGTTTGGTCTTTGTATTAACGCTTCAGAAAATTCGTCTTGTACAAATTCAATATCGCCAAGTGAAAAATATTTTAAACTAAAAGCAAAGGCACCACGCTCATTAATACGATTAAAATACGTGATGTTTCCTAAAAAAATATCATTTACTAGCTTGCTTAAATAGGGTGTGTAACTCACACCTATACCTTGCTTGGCTGTCGAAAATACATATTTTGATGAATTCCATTGTTGAGAAAACCCATCAACAGAGGTTGCAACTCCCATGTCTCCCATACCAGCACCACGTGCATCTGATGCTATTAATAAGAATGGAACTCCAGTTGTTATTACTGTAGATTGGTTATCAAAAATAATGGTTTCTTGTGCATTAATTTTTATTACAAATACTATTGCAATTAATAATATAATCCTGCTTCTCATGTATGAAATTTATTTAACAAATATAATTCTTTATTATAGTATTACAAGTTTCTCGATTTTTTCTACTGTTTTATTCAATAAATTAGAACGTACTGTAAGTTTATATATATAAACACCCTTACCAATTTTATCTCCAAAGTCGTCTCTACCATCCCAAACAATGCTTCTTGATAACGAAGAAGCTCCCTTGTTACAGCATTCGCCAGAGTTTGTTTGGCTATTTAATGTTCTTACAAGTTTTCCTGAAACTGTGAATATCTGTATAGAAACGTCTAAAGGTTCTGAACTATTGTGATTAAACCAAAATTCTGTATAATTTACAAATGGATTTGGGTAATTTAAAACATTATTTATTACTAATTCCTGATTTTGGTCATGCACAATAAATTGAATTTCTGAAATTGATGAATTATTATAAACATCCCAAACTTTTAATGTTAATGTATGTAAACCTGGTTCTAAATCTCTAAAAGGAAAATTAACTGTTCCTTTTTGGTAATCGTCAACTTCGGTTTTATAATAATCATTAAGTACAAATGGATTTGTTTCGTCATTATCTAAAACAGCAACAATATCATGACCTATCCCGCTAGAGGTATTAATACCATTTTCATCTTCGAGCAATGCTAATAAGCTTGGCGATTCGTTTGTGATACCTCCAGATACAAAGTTTTCGTCGTTCATATATAATTTAATGGTTGGCCCAATATTATCTTCGGAAGCATTTTTATTTAAACCACCTATTTGAACTGTATTTATACTTACGCCTGTTTGATCTTGGATTTGCGCTTCGGTTTTAGCATAAAAACTAACTCTTCCATAACCAACTGGAATACCAATATCTTTAGGCACTACAAACTCAAATTCAAATTGTCCGTTTTTAATAGATGCTTGTCCTCTAAAAATAATTTCTCCTAAAGTGGTGTATTCTAGCTTTACTAATTCTCCATTTAACCTTGTGCGATCATTAGCCAGTGTTTCTCTTTCTAATTCTTTGTCATAAATAGTTGTAGATAATATACCATTATAATTAGCTAAAACATTACCTGAAATATCTGTAACCTCACCTGATAATTTAACATGTCCTAAAGCCTGTAATACATCTGTGGTTTGACTTATAGAAACATCGTTTATTTTTGTTAAACGAATGTTTGGTTTCGGGAATGTTAATTTCATTGCGGGATCTCCTATAAAAAACACAAGTCTTCTTTGTTGTCGATTTGAAATAGAAGGATCATTTTTAGTTAACCTCAAAGCTTCAGCCATTGAAGGGTATTCATAATCTGTATAGGTGTCATTATCGCTAAAAGAAAATAAATATTCTTCTAACACATTATTAAAAGTAATTCCTGTACTAACAAAAATCTGTCTTGTCGTAGTAATTAAGCCAATAGCTCCACCTACTTTATTCCAATAAGTGTATTCTCCTGCGGTTTTTTTAAAAGGATTATCAAACTTTGTATATTCGCATGTTACCGTAACGAAACAATTTAATTTACAGACGTTATTTAAGTTTTGAGCATCTGGTATTTCTAAAATACGCTCTTGCATTAAGCCATCTTCTCCACCATGTCCAAAATAGTTTATAACTAAAGCACCATTCTCGATAGCATTAATAAAAGCTTCCTTTGCTTTAGGGTACCTTTCACCACCAGCAGAAACTTCTTGCTCAAAAGAATCTGAATGAATTTTAGTAACATTCATAAACGGCTTTTCCTGTGTAATTAAATTACCAATATTATCTGTTGTTGATTGAATGATTCCTTCCCAATCATCATCTACATCGTCTGAAACAACTACAAAATTATTACGCCAACTCCCATAAGATGCATCGAGATAATAGGACTCGATTTTAGTAATGATATCACTTGCACGCTGCGGTGTGTCTGCTAATATTCTACCTACTGCAATGTCAAGTTTGTCACTATTTGCCATTGTGCCTTCATTATCATCCATCATACCATAAAAATCATCCGATATAAATGAACTCGTTAAATTAAAACTATTATAAGCATGCCATGATGGAACTACGTTGGTATTATTTCTTATTCTGTCTTTATAGTCGAAAGAACCATCACCAAATAAGCATAAGTACTTAATTCTATTGTCGGCTGTACTCGCATTATCGTATATATACTTGACTAAATTTCTAATTGCTCCTATATCTTGATTTCCAGTACTAAACTCATTATAAATTTCGTCTAGTGTAACCACTTTGACATTTAATTTGTATTGATCTCTATTAATTTGCGCTAGTTGCACCGCCTGACTTGACATGTTGTTTGGTGCAACTATAAGATAATCAATATCTTTAAACTGCCCTTGTGCATCTAAAAATATGGTTCCTTTTATATTCTGATTATTTACTGATGTATTAGATTCATTTTTTGGTTCAAAATAATCTGACGATGTTACGGCGACAAAAGATTTTAAAGTACCTAAACTTGAAGTGAAGCTTATGTTAGAATTAGATTCAGAATTTACAAGGTTCGTAACATTATATATATCTGTCACATCCCATATTTCATCAAGATTAGAAGCATTTGTAAGATTATATTGACCAATACCAGACAATTGTGCTACTTGACTATTTTTGAATCTGAATTGTTTGCCAGAAAAATTTAAAGCCCTAGTGGCTTCAATAGAGATATAATCTAAATATGCAAAAACACTAGGATTCCCTCCATTATTATAGTTTAAGTTTACAGTTATAGTTGAAGAATTTACAGTTATATTTTGATTTAATGATGTCCCAGAAGCTATGTTAGAGTTTGTTGCTCCAGAAATATTAAGTGATGCGATCGAATTGCTATTAACATTTACTTGCATAGATGTAGTTGTTTCAGAGGTACTAGCCACATAAACCTTTAAGTTAATCGGTTCTGTTGTAATTATGTCTGGAAATTCAAATTCAAAATATTTATCGTTTTCAATATCAAATCTATCTCCAAACCAACGCCTACCGACATCAGCGATATTATATTCGTCAATTTCATGAAATTGATAATCTTGAAATGTGTTTATTATTAAATCAATTGGGCCAGATGGTTGACTTATTGGCTGTATTCTTTTACCATTTTCGGAACCTATATTGATATAATAATAGGTTTTATCTGCGTAACAATTAATATTTGTATTACTTTCCTGATTATATTCTTTTGGCCCTTCTGCATAAAACAATATATAATCTTGATTATCAAAACTCCCATCTTCTTCGCCTACAACTTTTATTGCATTTTCAGTTATATCAAAAGGATAATTCACTGCATTCGAATACGGAATCATTCGACCTCCATTTCCAAATAGCCTTAAATTTCTTGGATTAATACTGTTGGTATTAACTCCTAATTGGCTTAAAAAGTTTTTTGATATTTTAAATATGCCTGTAGTATCAACATAAAAACGATACCACTCACCAGAATCTAAAACAGAATTTGTGATTGTTCTAACTACTAAATTATTTCTAGAATTGCTAGTTCGTTGACTACTTGCTAAAGTATTATAACTAACTGTAAATGATGTCACCTTTTTAAAAACACCTTCAGTATCTCTAATAATTGGTGATAAAGTGAAAAAAGCATAATTAACTCCTCTAGCCGTAGATTTAGTAAGGCTAAATTGTAAATCTTCAGGAATAGAATTAATATCTAGATCAAAAAGATCATTTCGCGTTATGTTTTGATAAGTAACATTAGTAACAGTTACTGAAGACTCATTAATAGCATTTGAAATTTTCCACTGCGAAATAAACTCTAATCCATTAACAATACTATAGCTAAAATTTTCGTTATTAAATGCAGGTATTTTAGCTGTATACGTACCGGTTGATAATGTTTTAAAACCTTCCCAATCGATATTAATCGTTTTTTGTTGGGAAAATGTAAAAACCGAAATAAAAAATATAAGGAGTAAAAATCTCTTTTTCATTGCCTAAATAACGTCATTAATAACCTGATATTATTTTAAAACAGGTAATTTTAAAAAAACAAATCAAAAGTACGATAATAATTCTGTTTAAGTTACGTTTATAAAAGACTAATTATCGGTCGAAAACACGTAAATCATCGATAAAATGTTTAATAAATAGGGTGAAATACACTTTTTTTTAGTCAAAAGTTTAAAATTAACTTGCATTATTGGCTTTAATTCTTATATTGCACCACCAAAAATATTTTAGCTTACTTAAAGATTAAGGACATGAAAAAATTATTAACCTACAGAATTTTAATAGTTCTAGCACTTTTTTCAACTATTACAAGTTGTAAAAAATCATCAAGCTCTAAGAATAGTTCAAGAGCAACAGGTTGGCAAATAAATGCCAAAGAAGGAGGTTTTCAATATAACACAGACTTCAAAGAACAAGAAACTGCCCCTGGATTAGTTTTTATTGAAGGTGGAACCTTTACCATGGGTCGCGTTCAAGACGACGTCATGCATGATTGGAATAATACGCCTAACCAACAACATATTCAGTCATTCTATATGGATGAAACTGAAGTTACAAACTTGATGTACTTAGAGTATTTAGACTACATAAAAAGAGTTTATCCACCAACAGACGATAATTACAGAGCAATTTATCATGGAGCACTTCCAGATACACTTGTTTGGAGAAACCGTTTAGGTTACAATGAAGTAATGACAGAAAACTATTTACGCCATCCAGCATATAGAGAATATCCCGTAGTTGGAGTAAGTTGGATTCAAGCGGTAGAATATGCTAACTGGAGATCTAATATGGTCGCACAAAATACGTTAGAGAGTGAAGGCTATTTAAAACGTGACTCTTATTATACTGATGTTTCTGCAGACTCAAATTTCGATACAGAAACATATATAAATGCGCCTTCTCAATCATTTGGCGGTAATGAAGAAATTACGCAGCCAGGAGAAAAAAGCAGACGAAATGCGCAAACCGATGTAGATGGTAATCCTGTAAATATATATGCTAGAAGAGAATCTGGTATTATACCAATAAGTTATAGATTACCTACCGAAGCAGAATGGGAATATGCAGCTTTAGGTTTATCAGAAATAAGAAGTTATAATGTATATAGAGGACGTAAAAAATATCCTTGGGATGGTCAATATACCAGAGCTGGGAAACGTAAAATACGTGGTGACCAATTAGCTAACTTTAAACAAGGTAAAGGAGATTATGGTGGTATTGCAGGTTGGTCTGACGATGGTGCAGATATAACTGGAGAAGTAAAATCTTATACTCCAAATGATTACGGACTGTATGATATGGCAGGTAATGTAGCCGAATGGGTTGCAGATGTATATAGACCAATTGTTGATGATGAGTTTAGTGATTTTAACTATTATCGTGGTAATGTGTATACAAAAAATTCAATTGGTGATGATGGTACTGTAAAAATTGTTACATCTGATGAGATTGTATTTGATACTTTAAGTAACGGAAAAGTTGTTGCCAGAAACTTACCTGGTGAAATTGCACAAGTACCTGTAGATGAAGACGAAACGTATTTAAGAACAAACTTTAATACTAGTGACAACAGAAACTTTAGAGATGGTGATAGAAGATCGTCTCGTAACTTTGAAAACTTCAGTTCTGAAGAAGACGAAGAAGGAGTAAATTCTGACCAAACAAGATTAATGTATAATTCTCCTAAACATTCAGTAGAAACAGATTCTACTGGTGAATTAATTAGAGAATACGATAAATCTAACAACAGATCTTCTTTAATTAATGACGAAGTAAGAGTCTACAAAGGAGGCTCATGGAAAGACAGAGAGTATTGGTTAGATCCTGCTCAACGTCGTTACTTCCCACAAGATATGGCAACAGACTATATTGGTTTTAGATGTGCAATGTCTAGAGTTGGTTCAAAATCGAGAGCTAAAAACAAAACTAAAAACTAATAAAACGTTTTTAAATAAATAAAAGTCCTAACCTATATTGGTTAGGACTTTTTTATTACATTTATTTTATGAAAATAAAAAAACTTCATCAATTATTTTTAAAGTGTAAATCTGTATGTACAGATACTAGAAAAATCCAATCAGGTGATATGTATTTTGCCTTGAAGGGAGATAACTTTAATGGAAATACGTTTACAAAAAAAGCTATAAAAAGCGGAGCAAAATATGCCGTTATAGATGAAGAAGAATACCATAATTTTCCAGCAACTATTTTAGTAAATAATGTTCTTGAAGCTTTACAAGAATTAGCCTCATTTCATAGAGACTATTTAAACATCCCAATAATTGCTATTACAGGTAGCAATGGCAAAACAACGACCAAAGAATTAATTAATGCCACACTTTCGAAGAAATTTAATACAGTCGCCACTATTGGTAATTTAAACAATCATATAGGTGTACCACTTACATTACTATCAATGAATAAGAACACTGAAATAGGTATTGTAGAAATGGGAGCTAACCATTTAAAGGAGATTGACTTGCTCTGTAAAATTGTCAAACCTAATTATGGCTATATCACCAATTTCGGAAAAGCACATTTAGAAGGCTTTGGTAGTTTAGAAGGTGTTATAAAAGGTAAAACAGAGCTTTATAATTATTTAATAGCCAATAACAAAACCATTTTCATTAATAATGATGATACTATTCAAGTAAAAAAATCAAAACAAGCTAAAACATTTTCTTTTGGAAATAACAACTCCGATGTTTTAATCGAATTAATAGAAGCGTCTCCATTTGTAAAAGTAAAATATAATAACCTAACAATACAAAGTCAATTGATTGGTGCGTATAATTTTGATAATATTTCAGCAGCTATAGCAATTGCCAATTATTTTAAAGTTAATGATACTGATGTTAAAAATGCTATTGAAAGTTACTTGCCTTCAAACAATAGATCACAGATTATTATTCAAGGAACAAATAAAATCATATTAGATGCTTATAATGCTAATCCTACAAGCATGAACGCAGCTTTAACCAATTTTGAAAATCAAACTGATAACATAAAAATTGTCATTTTAGGTGATATGTTTGAACTTGGTGAAACTGCAAAACAAGAACATCAAGAAATTGCAGAACTAGCTGCCTCACAAAACTTTAGTCAAATTATTTTAATTGGTAATAACTTTTTTAAAACAGTATCAAAATCTTCAAATGTAAAGAAGTTTAAAACTTTTGATGATTTTAAAAAACAATATGATTTATCTAAAATTCAAAACACTTCAATTCTAATAAAAGGTTCACGAGGTATGGCTTTAGAGCGAATTTTAGAAATAATACAAATATAAAAGAGCACTATTAAATTTAATAGTACTCTTTTTACACTAACTAAAAACTGATATTGTTTTTAATCCTTAACAATGGTTACTGTTTTAGTTTCGGTACCAACAGTAATTTGTAAAATATATAAACCTGGAGATAATGTCCCAGTAGAGTTACTTATTAAATTTCCGTTATTAGGAGAAAATGTAACACCAGTTTCATTCATGCTAAAATCGTACAAAATTACTGATACCGTATTTAAATTGGTCGATTTTGAAAAGTCAATATTGATTTCATCTATAAATGGTACAGGAAAAATGGTAAGGTTTAAATTTCTTCTAAAACTTAAATTAGCAGAACCAGATCCAGAAGCACTATCTTCGATCGTAATGTCTATGGTGTCTTCAGCTGTGTTTCCACTTCCATCTTCGGCGGTTAAGGTTATCGTAAATGCTCCGGTAGACGTAAAAACAGATGGATCGACACTTAAGGTTGGGTCACTACAATTATCGGACGATGACTTAACAACATCTTGTGGTGTTATAGTATATGCAGCCATTCCATTTAAATCGTAAGTGAAAGGGTTGCTGGCAATAACTGATGGATCAATGTTATCTTCAACATATAAGTTAACTATTTGCTCTGCACTATTTCCTGCTTCATCAGTAACAGTAAGTTCAATATTGTTTAATCTCAAATGACTACAATCGAAATTAGATTGGCTTATTTCAAAAGTTAAGTTTTCAGGAGCTGAAACATTATCTGTTGAGCCATTATTAAACGCACTAGCCGTAACACTAGCTTTACCTCTGCTATTTAAATAAATTGTTACGTCTTGATGAACAATGGTTGGTGGAATACAATCTGGATTGTTTGAATAGTTAGCCCTAGAATCTTTACTCCATCCACTTGGGATAACATCAGGATTATCTACACCAATGCATAATAAATCTGGATTATCGGTTGCATCGAAAACTGTTAGATTAGTAAAATCTGAAACATCAATTGTCACAAGTTCATTAGATGAAATATCCAGGGTTTCTAAATTTCGACCACTGTTAATCACAAGATTATTTAAGAAATTATCGGATACATCAAGATTAACAATATCCGTATTCTCTGTCAAATCAAGTTCTTCTAATAAATTACCTGAAACATTTAGATCTGTAAGATTTACAAACCCTTCAATACCTGTTAAATCTACAATATTGCTTCCGCTTACGTTTAAGCTAGTTATAGCTTCAGCATCAGTCACCAATATAGATCCATTAATAGGATCTCCAATATTCCCATCAATTCCTAAGGCAATTAATGCTAGCTCAAATTTTTCATCTGGAATTAAAACCACTTCTGGTTCTGCACCACAATTATCACTCAAAACAACTCCAAAATCAATATTCCATGAAGCATAGGGTAGTGATATATCAGTTGGGTCATCGACACTAATGCAGGTTAATAAATTACCCGTTACATTTAATGTTTGCAATTCTATGTTATTACCATTTCTAACATCTAGTTGCGTTAATACATTATTATTGGTATGTAATTGTTTTAAAGCTGTATTTGATGATAACACCAATTTATCTATAACATTATTATTTAAAAATAAATTTTCAACTAATAAGGCATTATTCCCATTAAACTTATCTAAACTATTATCATTTAAAAGCAACCATTGCAAATTTGGAAATAAAGGTGCGTAAACATTATAATTAGAAAGTCCAGTCCCAGACAAGTTTAAGGATGTCATAGCTGGATATCCAGCAGGATCGGTTATTAATGAAAGCCCAGGATTATATTGTGCATCTAACCTTTGCAAGTTAATATTGGGCGTAATATCTAAAGATGTAATTTGTGTTCCAGGTACCCATAAATTCCATAGACTTGTATTAGACATTACATCAAGATTAGTAATTGGGTTATAACCAATAATCAACCATTCTAGCAACAAATTTTGACTCACATCTACTGTCTCAGAAATGTTATTTGCAGAAACACCTAACTTAATTAAATTAGTATTAGATGTGACATCTATTTCTGTTAAAATACCATCGGTTACCCAAAGCTCTTGTAACTCCACACTGTTAGATACATCAATAGTGGTTAAATCACTATAACTAGCTTGTAGGTGAGTTAAATTTACAAAGGCTTGAATACCCTCTAAAGTACCATCGAAACTACCAATTTTGCCTTCAACATTTTTAATATCTGGATTATTAAAACCATAATCAACTGGGGTAAATTCAGCATTATTTAAATTTAAATCTGTAACTGCTTCGGCATCTGTTTTTAACAACCAAGTGTTAACTACATCATCACTATCTATACCTATATCTATTAAGGATTGCTCGAAAAATTCATCTGGAATATAAACATACTCTGGTTTTGTAGCACAATCGGTACTATAAATAGTATTCGGACTCTTTCTCCAATCACTTGGCACACTAGACACTATACCTGCATCTACTTGTATGCATTCTAAATTATCATTGCCTAAAGTATTTAATGAAAAAACAGCCCAAGATGGTGTAAAATTCATATTATTTCCATTTGCCATATTTAAGCTTATTAATTGATTATTCCTTAATGAAAGAAATTCAAGCATTGGACTATTTGAGACATTAATAGTTGTTATATTATTATCATCTGCATATAACAGTTTTAAATCAACATTCAAATCAGTATTTAATTCAGTAAGATTATTTCCCCATAACATAAGCTCAACTAAATTAGGACTGCCTAACAGATCAATTGAGTTTAATTGATTACCTACACCATGTATATTTACTAAATCAGGATGGTTCCCTAAGGTAAATATTGTCATTGCATTATTATTAAAATACACTTCAGTTAGATTACCGTTATTAGTTAGTATTAATTCTGTAATATTATTATCACTTATGGATAAAATGCTTATTAGTGGGTTATTAGAAATATTTAAGACATCTATGTTGTTATCATAAGCATCTAAATGAACTAACCCAACAAAAGCTTCAATACCCGTTAAATTGTTAATACCTAGGCCCGAAACATTTAAATAGGAAACTTCACTTACATCTTCACTTAAAACATAAGTATTTACAACACCATCACTATCAATACCTATGTCAATTAAAGATTGTTCAAAATTTGCATCTGGTATATGTACAAAATCACCACAGTCTGTACTAAAATTTTTGCCAGAATCTACCATTGCTTGAGTAATTTCAGTAGGTATTTCTGTATCAACTAGAGGGTCATAATTTGCATCGGCGTTTATACAAGTTAATAATGGTGTGTTTTCAATATTAAAATCTGTAAGATCCACATTCTTTCCATTACGCAAATCTAAATGTGTGAGGTTTGGACTATCATAAGCCCATAGTCTTGTCAAACTATTATTAGACACATCTAAAGTAGTAATAGACGTATTGTAAATTCCTAAATTAAACAATAGTGGGTTTTTACTTAAGTCTATTTGAGTTAAATTAGGATTATCTGCAATCCACATTTGCTGTAAATTGATATTTTTGGATAAATCAATTTCTGCTATTTGTGTGACTTCTGTTGTTAAATTTGTTAAGGCAATATTCTTTGTTACATCAATAGCAGTAAGTCGATTTATACCTACTGCTAGGTTTAATAGCTTCGTATTTTTACTTACATCAACTTCTGTAAATAAATTATTTTCTAACCATAGAACGGTCAATTCAGTATTCTGTGTTACATCAATCGTTGGTATGATATTATTTTGAATTTGTAATCTGGTTAGAATAGTACTAGATGACACATCAATATCATCTAAACTGTTATCATTTGCTATAATTCTATCGAGAACTGGATTAGACCCAGTGTTTAAATTAGTGATATTATTATTATTACATGCTAAAAGTGCTAAATTTGGAAATCCTGAAAGATCTAAATTAGTCAAATTATTGAACCCAACAATTAACCTATTTAAGTTGGGGCTTGAACCAGTAACTAATTCGTTTATACTGTTATTATTTAAAAACAATTGTGTTAAATTCGGATTTTGACTTACATCTATTGTTCCACTTATATTATTTCTCATTACACCTAATCGACTTAATAAAGGCATGTTAGTAACGCTAATACTTTCCAAGATACCATCATTTATAAAGAGTTCTTCCAATAAATTATTTTGAGATAAATCTACGTTTACTACATTACTATAACCAACCTGTAAATTAGAGACATTAACAAAAGCCTCAATACCTGTTAAGTCTGTAATTTTAGTTGTGATAGTAACATCTTCATGTGCAAATGGATTTGGCGATAAATCATCTCTTAAAGGGAAACTTACATTTACATCAGTTGCATTTTTGGCATCGGCTCTCAAGATATCTCCTGTTGAGCCATTGGTGTCAATACCTAATTCTATAAGTGCTTGTTCAAAATTAGCATCTGGAATATTCACAAATTGACTTTCCAAAGAATATGTCATTGCATTTAAATCTAAAGTCACAAAATAATCACCTGCAACAATTGGAATATTTGCACCACCTGCATCTAAAATGCCATCATAAATGGGATTTCCCCATTCACCATCTCCGTAATTTAGCGCCCAATCATTATCAAACCTGAACTTTATTTCGCCATCTACCAATGTGGCATTGCCCGTCCATTTACCTGATAATTCGTTAAATTCTAAATTTATATCTGGTCCATACCAACCATTTGGTGTAGCAGTTCCTACAATACCCCAAGTACGTTCGTCCGGACCAATTGTATAGGTTTGATTATTTAAATCTAATACTATTTTATAAGCTCCAGCAATCACAGGAATATCTGCTGCATTCGGTGGTGCATCTAAAATCCCATCAGGCTCATTATCTCCAAAATTAATATCCCAGTTTTCATTTTTCCTAAATTTAATATGACCATCTGTTAAGGTAATATATGCCTCAAATACATTACCTATATCTGTGGTATTGAAAGGCACGTCTGGTCCATTCCAGCCATTTGGTGTTGCAGACCCTACAATACCCCAACCTGTTTCTACGCCAGCACAATCATCACTATAAAAAGTACTTGCATCTTTTTGCCAATGTTCTGGTATATTTTCTATTATACCAGAATCTACTTGAATACATGTTAAATTAGGGTTTCCATTTGCTCCAAAAGACACATTTGTCCAAGATGGCGGCGTAAAATTAGCATTATTGCCATTAGCGATATTTAAACTAGTTAGTCTATTATCTGTGGCAAATAATGTTTCGACATTAGGGTTTTGAGAAATATCCAATGTCGTTAGTAGATTAGATTGCACTATAAGCTGTTCAAGTAATAAATTATTGGTGATATCTAGTTCTTCAATTTGATTTAAATATACATGTAAGTTTATCAAATCTGTATTATTAGTTATATTCAATGTCTCAATTGAGCAATCATTGGCATATAAATCTCTAAGAAATAAATTTGAGCTAAAATCTAAATTAGCAATTTCATTCCCATTTAAATCTAGGCTTTTTAAATTAGGGCTATCTAAAAGGTTAATAGATTGCAAATTATTTTGACTTGAACTTATAAACTCTAAATTTGGGTGATTCCCTAAAATTAAATCCTCAGTATTGTTTCTATCAATATTTATAAAAGTTAAGTTTGATAAATATGATAAATCAAAGTTTGAAATATTATTATCATTACAATAAAACCCTTCAATCGAAGTGTTATTCGATAAATCAATTGCTGAAATTTGATTATTCCATATTGAAAGTTCCGTCAAACTAGTAAATGCTTCTATACCTGTAATATCTGTTATAGATCGACTATGAATGTCTAAACTAGTTTGAGCAACAGCTTCACTCTCTAAAATAATGTGATCTTGAATACCAGCTACATCGACTCCCAAATTGATTAAAGCTAGTTCAAAATTAGGGTCCGGAATATATACCGTACCACAATCTGCACTTAAAAGTCCTCCTGAAAAACCAAACATAAGTTGAGATATAAGGACTTCTTCAGGCCCTTCTTCTTCCCCTTCTGGCAAAACATCTAATGAATCTGCATTAACACAGGATAAATTTGGAGTCTCCCGAATGTCAAACCCTGTGATTTTATCATTATTACCATTTTTGACGTTTAAATAGGTTAAGTTTGAACTGCCCCTAACGCGAACATCTCTTAAATTAGTATTTTTAGAAAGATCTATTCCTGTTAGGTTACCCCATCTCCCATAAAATTTCCACAAGCTAGTATTTGAAGAAACATCTATACTCGTCATTGCCGTTCCATCTACAAATAATTCTTCTAATAGTAAATTGTTACTAACATCTAAGGATCCAATATCTGGGTTCCGCAACACGCCAAATCGCGTAAGTTTTGTGTTATTATAAACATCTATTTCAGTTAATTGGGCGTCAGTTAAAAACAGATCGTCTAACTCTTTATTATATGAGAGGTTGACCGTTGTTAAATCGCTAAAACTTAATCCCAGTTTTATTAAACTTGTAAAAGCTTCAATTCCTGTTAGGTCGGAAACTCTCTCAGTTAAAGGATCAAGATCGATTAGTTCATTATGAAAAAGAGGATTGGTTTCTGATAAAGGATTTGTTAGTATTAATTCTGTAACTTCAAAAACATCCTTTCTTAATACCTGACCATTAATTGTACCATCAGAATCCATACCGATTTGAACTAAAGATTTTTCAAAAATTTCGTCTGGAATTGAGATTGTACTTATTTCAATTTTACTTACTCCAGAACTCCAGGTTCCAACCCATAAATCGTCATTTTCATCTTGAAAGAAAGATCGAACACCACCTGGTATTAATCCTTCTGCATTTGTGTAAGTTGTTAATTCATAACCGTCAAATTTTGTGGCACCAGCATTACTTCCAATCCATAAATCGCCAAAACTATCTTCAGCAAGTGCTCTAATTTTTACGTTTGGCAAGCCATCTGCTTCCGTAAAGTTCTCCCAAGAAGAACCATTAAATTTAGTAAGGCTAGGACCAAAATAATTAGCAAACCATATATCGTTATTTTTATCTTGTAAAATAGCCCAAATATCATCGGCTTCTAATCCACTGTTGTCTTTATTATAGTTCGTCCAGGTAGTCCCGTCAAATTTGATAGCTCCACTATCGGAACTTCCAAACCATAAATTTCCAGCATTATCTTGAATAATGGTTTGTATAGCAGTAAAAGCAGCATTATCACTTATAGTATAATTGGTCCAAGTAGTACCATCGAATTTCGAAATGCCGCCTGATGTTCCTATCCAGATATTTCCTATGTCATCCTCAATAATATCAAACACATAATTATCAACTAGTCCATTATCAGTTGTATAATTAGTGACGCTTGAATAATCAAAAAATGTTACTCCTTCTGTAGTTCCAATCCATAAATTATTTGCACTATCATGGAACAACACTCTTATATTATCACCAACTAATCCGTCGTCGGCAACTGTGTACTGTTCCCAGATAGATCCATCAAATTTTGATAGCCCTGGAGTTCCTTCAGGATTAGTCCATGAGCCATACCACATGTGACCATTATGATCTTGTTCAATGGCATAAATGCCTCCTTCATTTAAACCAACAGAAGGAAAATAGTTAGTAATATTTTGAGCATTTAATAAAATGCCGCTTGATAATAGTGTAAATAACAGTAATAACCTTTTCATAATTATTTGGTTTAGTTAATAAAAATACATCATACAAAAAGTACATGTAATGTGCCCATAAAACAGAAAAAGAAAAGTAAACTTGGAGTAATAATTATTAACAATTAGGAAGGCTTATTAAAGAGTCGTGAAAATTGATAAAACAAAAAAGTGCCCATGCTATAATTTCAAACACAGATACTTGTTTTGGCGTTCTCCCTAAGAACTAATTAATAGCATTGTAAATTTAATTGGTAAATGCACATGAAACAATACCAAGAAGTTGGTATATTTTATCCACTAATCGGATATTTTGGTATTTCGTGTGTGTTTTGAGTAGTTGGCGATCTCACAATCGAATAATATGCGAATTTTATTATTAAAAACCTTCACGAGGCGCTCTGATTATTTATATACCAAGAAATTGGTATTTTTTTAAACGTTTATTTTGGTAACTTACATAGCGTAATTTTAGTGAAATTTGTAAAATATATCTATAGTTAATGAAACGTTTATTAGCCGTCTTTTTTCTTATCTCAATTAATTGTATTGTTGCACAAACCACACACGTACAGGATACACTCTATTGTAATTATTTAGGTCAAGAACAAGGTCTTTTACAGCTAAATGTAAAAAGAATGGCTATAGATAATCTTGGCTTTCTATGGGCAGGTACAGAAGATGGGTTGCATAAATTTAATAGTTATAATTTTAAACCTTATACTCATAATCCAAAGGATAGTACAACTATAAAAGACGATCACATAAGAGGTCTTACTTTTACTAAAGACACTTTATGGCTGGCAACAAACACCAAGGGCATTGAAGGATTTATTCCTTCGCAAAACAGGTTTTTTAATCTAAACTATTCTAATAAGTCCGCTGAACTAAACACCAGTTATGGAGCATTTATATTATCCGATAAACATCTACTATTTGCTGTAAAGAATCATATTATTATTTATAACAGAATCACTAAAGAAAATTTCATAATTGCCTTACCTTTAGGTCAAAAAGAGGGTTACGTAACAGATATATTGAAAATAGACGCTACTAAATTTTGGTTAGGCACTTCGTCTTTAGGTGTTCTAATTTTTGACTCGAAAACTTTTGAAATAAAAGACACTTCTCTTTTTAAAACTCAAAGAGATTTAAAATTATTTTCACTAGAAAATACTATCTACATAGGATCTAAAGAAGGTTTGTATGTATATAAAGACAACACTATTGAAAAAGCACCAATAGCGTTGGCAGTAAATTGCTTTTATCCAATTAATGACAATCAATTTTATCTAGGGACAAAAAGCGGCCTATATCACTATAACAAAAACACTCATGTTGTAACTAATATTACACTTATTACTAAAAAAAATATTCCTTACGATAATTTAGATATTAATCAAATAATGAGTGATGATAATGGGAATTTATGGTTTGCTAATGAAGCAGATGGTATATTTCATTATAATGTGTTCAATAAAAAGTTTAACACACTCCATTTAGAACTAGACGAATATCCAAAACAAAACCGTATAAGTACATTTCAATATTTAAAAGGGAAAGATTCTACACTCTGGATTGGGTCTACCTTTGGAATTGTAAAATATTCTCATATAAAAAATAAATTTAAATTTTATATAGAGAAAGATAGACCATTAATATATTCAATAGTTCGTGATAAAGATAGTACAATATGGGCTGGCGGATTTACTACAGGTTTACTTAAATATAATCCTGAAGAAGATACATTCAAAAAAATAAAAACGTCTAAATCACAGCTTCCTGATGAAGATGTGATTGAAATTATTCCTATAGACAGTAATACGCTTTGGGTATGTACTTGGGCTGGTGGGATACATGAATTTAACATAAATACAGAGCAATTTGAAGAAGTTTTTATAAACGACCAACGCATTAATCGTGCAAGATCATCTTTGCTAGATTCTAAAGAAAATATTTGGCTTGGTACAGATGATGGTGTTTACACAACTAATCGTCAAGGAGTGGCAATAAAATTTCAAGCCAATGATGATTCAGAACAAGCATTAAGTAGTCATCGCGTTTTTAATATAAAAGAAGACTATAATGGAAATCTTTGGTTTGGAACTAATGTTGGCCTGACTATGCTAGATATAAATACTGGTAAGACTACACGCTACTACAAACAAAAAGGCCTACCCAGCGATTTTATATATTCTATTCTTGTTGCAAAAAACAATAATTTATGGGTTAGCACTAATTATGGTCTTTCAGAATTAGATACAGAAAAGAATGTCTTCACCAATTATACTATAAGCGATGGTTTACAAAATAACGAATTTAACGGCAAAGCAGCTTATAAAGACAATTTTGGAAATTTTTATTTTGGTGGCATTTCTGGTATTAACATCTTTAATCCGACTGCCATTATTAAAAACCCTCATTTACCAAAAATACATATCGAATCGGTTGAGCTTTTTAATCAGCCCCTAAACAAGAATGAACTTTATAATAAAAAACTAGAATTTAAAAGTGATGAGAATGTCATAACATTCAACTTTGCTGCTATAAACTATCTGAATCCAGAAAAATGCGTCTATACCTATAAAATGGAAAATTTTGATAATGATTGGAGACCAATAACTAAAGCTAGGAGTACAACTTACACAAATCTAGATCCAGGAACTTACACCTTTAAAGTCAAAGCAAGTAACGATGTTGGAAAATGGAATAACATACCAGATGCTGTAACCCTAACTATTATTCCACCATGGTATGATACATTAGCATTTAAATTTTTTGGCTTGATGTTTATTCTATTGTGCATAAGCCTATTCTACATTTATAAAACCCGAAAACTAAAAAGTGATAGATTAAAACTAGAAGGTCTTGTACAAAATAGAACTCAAGAGATTCAAAGTAAGAATAATGATTTAAAAGCTGCTTATAAAGAAGCAGATCAGCAACGAAATAATATTTCATTTTTAATGCGTGAGCTAACACATCGAGTAAAAAACAACCTCCAGATTATCTCAAGCTTATTAAATATTCAAGCATCAAATTTAGATAACACATTAGCTATAAATGCTTTAAGAGTTGCAAAAAACAGAATTACTACTATTTCTCATATAGAAAGCAAACTTGTTACAGAAAACGAATCAATTAAAATTGATGATTTTATCAGAGATTTATGCCATAGTATTATTAGTGCTTTATCTGATGATGAAAATTTAAAATTTAAAATTGATTTTGATTTAGAATCTGCGTATATACAAAACATGAATACAACCATGATTGGTTTAATTTTAAATGAATTGATTACAAATACTACAAAATATGCTTTTAACGAATATAAACCTGAAAACGAACTTTCAATTACTAGTGAAATATCTGAAAATAATCTAAAAATAAATGTATCAGATAATGGTAAGGGTTATGATTTAAAAAATTCGGTAGTTAAAAATTCACTTGGAATTGAATTGGTTCATGAAATGGTAGAGCAATTAAACGGCACAATACAGATTAACTCGACCAATGGCACTGAAAACATTATAATAATCCCTATTAAACCCATATATTAGACATGTAAATTGTTATTGAGCAGACTCCCTTATACATGCTAAAAATATTACTAATCGAAGATGAGTTTATCATTGCCAAAGATATCAAGACATCTCTTGGTAAGAGCAATTATGCTATAGTGTCTATTGCTAAAAATTTCGATTCGGCTATAACAATGTTTAAGCAAAACGATTTTGATGTCGTTATTTCAGATATTAACTTAGATAGTAAAAAGGACGGCATAGAAATAATTTCAGAATTCAGCAATATTAAAAAAGTTCCTGTAGTTTATTTAACAGCTTATTCAGATAATACAATTATTGAGAGAGCAGAAAAAACAATGCCCTTTGCCTATATTTTAAAACCATATAATAATAACCAGCTTAAAGCTACCATAAATTTAGCAATCTTAAATTCTACAAAAAAAGACACCAATATAGCTGAAAGTGTAGAAAATAAAGTAAAATTAAATTTATTAACTTCTCGTGAAAAAGAGATTTTAATAATATTATCTACAGGAAAATTAAGCAAAGAAATTGCAATTTTATTGAATATTAGTACGAATACAGTTGAGCAACACAAGAAAAATATTCGAAAAAAATTGGATTTAAAAACTGTAGGAGAGCTTATAAACTTTACACTCTCTACTAAGTTATATCGACTACCTTAAATTTTAAAAATAAATGTGGGTCATACTGGATTCGAACCAGTGACTTCTACCCTGTCAAGGTAACACTCTAAACCAACTGAGTTAATGACCCTTAAAAATATTAATATACAAAAAAAGTTCATCAAATGATGAACTTTTCGTGGGCGCAGAGGGATTCGAACCCCCGACCCCTTGGGTGTAAACCAAGTGCTCTGAACCAACTGAGCTATGCGCCCTCTAAATTGGACTGCAAATATAAATTAGTTTTTTAGATGTCAAAAGGTTTTTCTTAAAAACTTACATTATTTCTGCTACTACAAATGTACTTCCTCCAACAAAAACCAAATCAGATTCTTTAGCACTCTTTAGAGCTTCAATATAAGCTTCGCTCACAGAAGCATAGTCATCTCCTATAAATTTATGCTTATGGAAAAATTGTTGCAACTCTTTTGCATCTATTCCACGAGAAATATTGGGTTTACAAAAATAGTACGTCGCATTTTGAGGTAATAGTTTGATAATTGAGCTTAAATTTTTATCATTTACAGTTCCAAATACTATATGCAAATTCTCAAATTTTTCATTTAAAAGTTGGTGAATTACATAAGTTAGTCCTTCTTTATTGTGTGCAGTATCTAATATAACTTTAGGTTTAGTTTGTAAAACTTGCCATCTACCATTTAAACCAGTATTATTTACAACACTCTTTAGTCCAACTTTTATATCTTTATCTGATATTTTAAATCCTTTAAGTTGAAGTTCTTTAATCGTTTGAACTGTCGTCTTTATATTTTTTGTTTGATAATCCCCTTTTAAATCGCTTTGAAATTCTTCACTAATAGATTTATCTGCAAAAATTATTTTAGCCTTTTTCTTTTTAGCTTCTTTTAAAAACATAGGCTTTGTCTCTTTTTGAGTCTCACCAATGACAACAGGAATGTTTTCCTTAATAATCCCAGCCTTTTCAAATGCAATATCTTTTAATGTATTTCCAAGAAATTGTGTGTGATCCTTACCTATGTTTGTTATTACCGAAACTTCCGGAATAATAATATTTGTTGAATCTAATCTTCCTCCTAATCCAACTTCAATAATTGCTATATCAACTTTTTGTTTTTTGAAATAATCGAATGCCATACCAACGGTCATTTCAAAAAAGGAAAGTGATTGTTCCTCAAGAAATGGCTTATTTCTCTTTATAAAACCAATAACTGATTGTTTAGGTATTTCTTTTCCGTTTACTTTAATTCGCTCTCTAAAATCTTTTAAATGAGGCGACGTATAAAGTCCCACTTTGTAGCCAGCTTCTTGTAAAACGGAAGCTAACATGTGGCTCGTCGAACCTTTGCCATTGGTTCCTGCTACATGAACAGACTTGAACTTGGTTTCTGGATGTTTTAGATATTTTGAAAGTTTTAAGGTATTCGATAAATCTGCTTTATAAGCTGTTTTACCTTGATGTTGATACATTGGGAGTTGAGAAAACATCCAATTAATTGTATCTTGATAAGTCATTCGTTATTGACCTAAATTGAAGTTTACTTTAACAAAACCCGTTTGTTTTGCTGGTGCTTTAGAATCTGCTGGCCATTTATGTGACAAGGCTATTTTTTTTGCTGGCTCTAATAGGCATTGTGTTGTATTTGTAGTTCCTTTTACACCAGGAACTGCATCTATTACTTTACCGCTTTGGTTTACTATAATTTTCACAATTACTAATCCAGATTCATTACAATCTTGCTTTTGCTTCTGGTAGGTCGCTTTTCCTCTACCATTTAATCCATATCCAACTCCACCGCTACCAGTTCCTGGGTCACCAAAATAACTAGGTGCATAAGGATCTCCATCCAGCTGTCCTTTATCTCCGGTTTTGTTATCATTCCCTTCACTTCCAGTAGTTTCTCCATCAGATTTACTTACACCACCAATTAAAGCATCTAATTTTTTCTTTTTCTCTTCTTTAATTCGCTTTTCTCTGGCAATCCGTTCTGCTTCAGCTTTTGCTTCTGCCAATTCTTTTGCTTCGGCTTCTTTTTGTTTTTTTATCGCAATCGTTTCTGCATTATCTTGCGTTAAAACTTCTTCTTTTACTACCTGTGGTTTTGCAGGTTCTGGTTGTGATTCTTCAACCTGGGGTTGTTCGTTTATTTTTAGGGGTTTAGATTTAACTGGTTTTAATGGCTGTACATTTCCTTTTCCAAAATCTGTATTTCCAAAATTAATGGCGACTCCAAATTCTTCTGGTGGGTCTAAATAATCTGGACCAACAACAAAAAGCAGCAGTATTAAAATCACGGCAATTAATGCTGTAATTTTTGCTGAATCTTTTTCGTGTTTAGTATCAAAATATGACATCCTATTTGTTTGGTTTTACAGCCAAAATCACTTTAAACTTATTTCTATTAGCAATATCCATTACTTTTACAACATTTTCTACAGGTACAGATTTTTCGGCACGTAATACAATAGTTGGCTCATCTTTTGTAGATAGTGATGTCAATAATTTGTTTTCTAAAACACTTTCCCCTACTAATTCTTGATCTATATAATATCTTAAATCTTTAGTAATACTTACAGCAACCGATTTTTTATTTTCTGTTTTACCACTTGCTTTAGGCAACAAAATATCTATGGCATTTGTTGTGACCAATGTTGAAGCTATCATAAAAAAGATAAGTAGCAGGAATACAATATCGGTCATAGACGACATATTAAATTCTGGTGTTACTTTATTTCTTCCTCTAATATTCATAGATTAAATAGGTTCGTTTAAATGATCTAAGAACTCCAACGAATTAGCTTCCATTTGATAGACAACTTTATTTGTTCTAACAACTAAATGGTTATATGTAATATAGGCAATAATCCCTACTATTAATCCTGCAACGGTTGTTGTCATTGCGGTATATAAACCACTTGCCAACACATCCATTTGAATGGTCCCTCCTGCATTTGCAAGTTCAAATATTGCTAATATCATGCCAATTACCGTACCAAGAAAACCAATCATTGGAGCCGCTCCAGAGATTGTAGCTAAAACACTTACATTTTTTTCTAGTCCATAAACTTCTAAACGTCCGGCATTTTCTATAGCAGTATTAATATCTTCAAGTGGTTTCCCAATTCTTGTAAGACCTTTATTTATTAATCTTGAAACTGGTGAATTAACTTGTGCACAAAGCATTTGAGCCGAATCTATTTTACCATGTGTTACATGATCTTTAATTTGATTCATAAAATTTGCATCAACTTTAGAGGCAGCTTTTATTGTAAAAATACGCTCGAAATAAATGTAAAGTGCCACCATTAGCAACATAAACAATACGCCGATTATAATTTGACCAGCTGTTCCTCCACTACCAATTAATTCTATAATTGATAATGTTTTTTCAACAGATTCTCCATCAGAAAGTACTTGAGTACCATCTTGTGAATCTTGCAATAAGATATTTAACATAAGTATTTTAATTTCTGAAACTATTATATAACGTTACTTTTAGCACTTAAGTATATTTATTAAAGTATGTTTCTCATAAACATAAATGCAACCGAACCAACGAGGAAACCTATTAATGCTAACCACCCTATTTTCTTTAAGTACCAAAAGAAGTCAATTTTTTCCATTCCCATTGCAACAACACCTGCGGCAGAACCAATGATTAGCATGCTACCTCCAGTTCCTGCAGAGTAGGCTATAAAATGCCATAATTGATCATCTATTGGTTCAGAGAACATACCTAAACTAGCAGCAACAAGCGGCACATTGTCTATTACTGCAGATCCTACACCTAATAAAAGAACTACTAAATCAGAAACATTAGTGCCTACCGGTTCTGTTCCAATCAGGCCAATATTCTGTTTCAATCCATCAGCAAAACCAAATAATATCCCTAAAGATTCTAACGCAGCAACCGCCATTAATATTCCTAAAAAGAATAATATACTAGGCATTTCTATTCTTGATAATGAATGATGTACGGGACTATGATGACCTTCATAATCTGCATCTTCAGAATCCATGTGCGATAACGTAAACTTTGAACTACTATAAATCTCGGCAAAAATTGCGACAACTCCTAAAGCCAACATCATGCCTACATAAGGAGGTAAATGTGTAATAGTCTTAAAAACGGGAACTGATATAATTCCACCAAGTCCTAAATATAACATGGTAGCACTAAATCGATTTTTAGGTTTATCATCTTCTTTCTCTTCATTTTCAATTTCTCCTTTAAATGCAGGCAAAAACGAAGCAATGAAAGTTGGAACTATCATACACAATAATGATGGTATAAATAAATACCCAAATAAATGTCCAGTTGTCACTTTCTTACCTATCCATAACATGGTTGTTGTTACATCTCCAATTGGAGACCAAGCTCCACCAGCATTTGCAGCAATTATTATTAAACCTGCAAACCAAATACGAACATTTCTATCGCCTATTAATTTTTGTAAAATCGAAATAAGTACAATTGTAGCTGTAAGATTATCAATTATTGCAGAAAGAAAAAACGCTAAAAAACCGAAGATCCAAAGTATTTTTTTCTTGCTTTTTGTTTTTATATAGCCTTTTATGGTTGAAAATCCATCAAAGTAATCGATAATTTCAACAATGGTCATAGCACCTAACAAAAACACTAGAATCTCTGCAGTTTTACCTAAATGATGAAGAAGTGTTTCTTCCATAAGGTGCATTTTTTCTTCATGCTCTAGCATGCCAAAATTATCTAATAATGTATGTTTGGCAGAATCAAACCATTCTGGAAAATTATCAATTCCTAAAGCAATTAAAGCCCAACTAATAGCCATCATGACTAACGCTGGTATAAGTTTATCAATTTTTAAATTGTGCTCTAAAGTAATGGCTAAATAACCAACTACAAATACTAAAATAATAACTGTCTCCATGAATTAAGTGTTTAATTATGCTAATGAATTATTGATGATTCTTATATGTATTACCGATATTTTATGAGAAAACACCCTGCAATACAATTTTGCATCCTAACAAATATAAAAAACAATAAATGCAAAGAGTTAAATTTTCAATATTTTTAAGGGATAAATATTTTTCCAGAACTATGATCGTATTTCGCTCCTGTAACACTGCTTAAACAATTAACTTCATCCCGAAGTTTTAAAACACCCAAAAGTCCAAAAATTATAGCCTCTTTATATTCAATTATATTTCTTTCAGGAATAACAATCTTGCTATTTGTTTGCTGTTGAATTCTATTAATTAAAAATTGATTAAAAACACCACCACCAGTAATTAATACCGAAGTATTATTTTTTTTATTTATCTCATCTGAAATTTGAATAGCAATATGCTCAACAAATGTTCTTAAAATATCTTTTATATCTAACTGGTAAAAATCTATTAGAGGAATAATAATTTCGTTAACCCATTCTAAACCTAAAGACTTTGGATGGTTTAATTTATAAAAGTCCAATTCGTTTAATTCATTTAATAATTTATTGTTAACAATTCCTGTAGAAGCAATCTCACCTTTATCATCATAATCTAAACCCATTTTATTTACATAATGATTTAGCACAATATTTACAGGGCAAATATCAAAAGCAATTCTTTCAGAATTAGTTTCGGTTGAAATGTTTGCAAAACCGCCAAAATTTACGCAAAAATCAAATTCCTGAAAAAGTAATTTATCACCTATTGGCACTAATGGTGCTCCTTGGCCACCAAGCTCTACATCCTGAACTCTAAAATCACAAATAACTTTTTGATTAATTAGTTTGGCAATCTCTCTTTGATTCCCTATTTGATATGTGAGTTTAATTTCTGGCTGATGTAAAGCTGTATGTCCGTGTGAGCAAACAGCATCAATATTTCCTATACTATGTTTCTCAATAAAATCAGTAATAATTTCTGACAAATACGCAGTGTAATCTGTGTCAATTTTCTCTAATTTAGAATCAGAAAGTGATACCAAATGTTGAAGTTTATTTTTCCAATCTGCCGAATAACTTACAGTTTCAGATTGATGAATTTTAAAACTCCAAACTTCATTAATATTAAAAGTCAAGTATATTAAATCAATACCATCTAAAGATGTTCCCGACATAACCCCAATTACTTTATATTCTGTTTTTACCATTTAATGTAAAAATAAGATTCTTTATTGAAAAAATGTCAATAAAGAGTTATCTTTGAGTCCATTTTTTATGAATTCAATAATATTAATAAAGATATGAATTTTAGCCTTTCAGAAGAGCAATTGATGATTCGTGATGCCGCACGAGATTTTGCTCAAACAGAATTACTTCCAGGTGTTATAGAACGCGATAATAAACAAGAATTTCCTGATGAATTGGTTCGTAAAATGTCTGAATTAGGATTTATGGGCATTATGGTAGATCCAAAATATGGTGGTAGTGGGCTAGATGCTATTTCCTATTCACTTATAATGGAAGAATTATCAAAAGTAGATGCATCTGCATCTGTTATCGTTTCTGTAAATAACTCACTAGTCTGTTATGGCATAGAAGAATACGGAACTGAAGAACAGAAAGAAAAATACCTTTCAAAATTAGCAACAGGTGAAAAAATTGGCGCATTTTGTTTAAGCGAACCTGAAGCAGGAAGTGATGCCACTTCGCAAAAAACGACTGCCATAGATAAAGGTGACCATTATTTAATTAATGGAACAAAAAACTGGATTACAAATGGAGGAAGAGCAGACGTTTATCTTGTAATCGCTCAAACACATAAAGAAAAAAAGCACAAAGGAATTAATGTTTTTATAGTTGAAAAAGGAACACCAGGATTTGATATTGGGCCAAAGGAAGATAAATTAGGAATTAGAGGTAGTGACACGCATACGCTACAATTTAATGATGTTAAAGTACCTAAAGAGAATCGTGTTGGTGAAGATGGTTTCGGGTTTAAATTTGCCATGAAAACTCTTGCAGGAGGACGAATTGGAATTGCATCACAAGCATTAGGTATCGCTTCAGGAGCCTATGAACTTGCTTTGAAATATTCAAAAGAACGAAAGGCCTTTGGAACCGAAATATGTAATCATCAAGCAATAGCTTTTAAATTAGCAGATATGTATACAGAAATTGAAGCTGCTCGTATGCTAGTAATGAAAGCTGCTTGGGACAAAGATAATAGCAACAATTACGACACGTCTAGTGCCATGGCGAAATTATACGCTAGTAAAGTTGCCATGGAGCAAACAGTTGAAGCTGTCCAAATTCATGGTGGAAATGGATTTGTTAAAGAATATCATGTAGAACGTTTAATGCGTGATGCAAAAATCACACAGATTTATGAAGGAACATCAGAAATTCAAAAAATTGTGATTTCGAGAAGCGTTATTAAAGGATAAATAATATTAATATAGTCAAAAGTGTGTCCAGAAAATTACACTTTTCAGGGCTTTTATTTTTTGTTAAATTCTTCAAGTACTAATCGTAATTCTCCATAGGAATACTTATCATCTATTTGATGTTTTAAATCGGAAAGATTATCAAACGTATGATTCGGAATAATAGATTTTAATTCTTTATAGTGTGTTTCTGAAATTAAATCGGTAATCTTAATTTCTCCAGTAGAAATAAAACTCGCTAAATGCCCAAAAATAGTATTTGAGTTTAATTCTCTTTCTAGAGCAATTTGATCTATCGATTTTCCGGATTTGAATAAATCTAAAGAAATTATTTTTGTGTTTCCAACTATTCTTTTGAGTTTTATAGATTCAAACAAAACGACTTCATTTGAAATTTCAATATCGTTTTCATTACAATAGTCATGAATAACTGCTAAAATTTTTTTTCCATATTTCTTCACACGTACTTTACCCATACCATTAACTTCACCCAGTTCTTTGAAATTAGTTGGTAAAGTTTCGCAAATTTCATACAAAGATTTTTGTGTAAAAACTTGATAATGAATTAAATCATTTTCATTAGCAACTGTATTTCTCAACTCACGAAGCAATTCAAACAGCTCAATATTTGTAGTTCCGTCTATTACAGACTTTCTTGCTTTTTTTGGTTTCTCTTTTGCTAAAAAGACAGATTTGGCTCTTAATTCTAAAAAGGTTTTTGTTTTAAAACCTTGAGCTAACCCTCCAAAGTAAAGGGTTTTTGAAGCTAATAATTCTTCAATTACATCTAATTGTTTAGTTATCTCTTTTTCAATAGCTTTATTATCTGTTGTAAAACTAAAAGTCTTAAAAGGTTCTATAATATTCGTTTTTGTTTGCTTGTGAAAATATTCAGTAGCTTTTACAAAACGTTCCTGAAGTGCTTTGCTTGATTCTGGTTCTTCTTCAGTTTGAGAAAATGCAGCAAGTTGAGATTTAAATCCGTTAGCAACTTTGAGTAAATTTGTAATAGACTCTTTAAATGAAATTAATGGTGCTTCCACATTTCCTTCAATACTTCCTCTATTTTTATAATAAACATCTAAAACACGATTTAAGGGATATAAAAATTTATAATAATCGAATATTTCTGAAATTAAGTTGAGCTGAAACGTTGATCTTGATTTTTGTAAAACTGATTCATCTGGTTGATTTTCTTCTGCATCTTTCGTAAATGAAATCACATTTGTATCGCTTATAATCTGACTAGAATTTATTTTGCTTTTCAAAACTAATCCTTCCAGATTTTTACATCGACTTAATGCAACATATGTTTGTCCATGTGCAAAAGCTCCTTGAGCATCTATAATTGCTTTTTCAAAAGTTAAGCCCTGACTTTTATGAATGGTAATAGACCATGCCAGGCGTAATGGCATTTGTGTATAGGACCCTATTTTGTTTTCAGTTATCGCTTTGGTTTCTGCATTAACTGTGTAATTTATATTTTCCCAAATCTCTGGAGTCGTGACAATATTGAATTCATCATCTGGGCATTTTACAACGATTTCATTCTTATCTAACAAAATCACTATACCTATTTTTCCATTAAAATAACGCTTTTCAATAGAACTATCATTTTTAATAAACATGACCTGTGCACCTACTTTTAAAACGAGTTTCTCTTTATTAGGAAATGAGAATTCAGGAAATTTTCCTTCAACGCTAGCATTATAGCTTTGTGATTTTCCTTTTAATTTTTCAAGCTCGGTTATATTTGTTGTTTCAGCTTTATTGTTGTGTGTTGTAAGTGATATATAACCTGAATCTTCAGAAGGTTCAAAATCTGGTATATATCTTTTATTTAATTCATTTGCAGAAGACTGCGATAACGTATTGTTTCTAATCTCATTCAGAATTTGAATGAATTTAGGATTATCCTGTCTATATATATGTTTAAGCTCTACTGTAATTGCATCACAATTTTGATAAGCCAAACTGCTAAAAAAATATGCATTCCTGTAAAAAGGTTTCAATAAATGCCATTCGTTTTCTTTAACGACTGGTGCTAATTGCTGTAAATCGCCAATCATTAATAGCTGTACACCACCAAATACAAGATTTCTATTTCTATATTTTCGAAGTGTTTTATCAATGCCATCTAATAAATCGGCCCGAACCATACTTATTTCGTCTATCACTAATAAATCCAATGATTTAATAATATTAATTTTTGTCTTACTAAATTTTCTAATAAAACTTGAAGAACCTTTTAACTCCTCATTAGGAAGTATTGGTCCAAAAGGCATTTGAAAAAATGAATGTATCGTTACTCCTTTTGCATTAATAGCAGCAACACCAGTTGGCGCAACAACTACCATTCTTTTTAAGGAATTCATTTTTAATTTATGTAAAAAAGTAGTTTTACCAGTTCCAGCTTTTCCAGTTAAGAATACATTTCTATCTGTATTATTAACAAAACTCCAAGCGAGTTCTAATTCTTTATTTACTTGCATCGATTAACACTTCTTTTTGTTTACTAAATTAAAAAAAATCGTGATTAAATAATAAAAGAGATTAGCTTATAAGACAAAAAAAGCCCTTCATAAAAAATGAAGGGCTTTCAAAAAAGGCGACGACCTACTCTCCCACGAATGTAGTACCATTGGCGCAAATGGGCTTAACTTCTCTGTTCGGAATGGTAAGAGGTGAGCCCCATCGCTATAACCACCTTAAGTTATAGCTGTTT